>CEQE01020451.1_pt1 | contig 30144 bp, 15 predicted proteins | sample 356201 | NCBI WGS metagenome assembly CEQE01 (sample SAMEA2619970, study PRJEB7988) | marine metagenome | biome: marine biome (ENVO:00000447); feature: mesopelagic zone (ENVO:00000213) & marine oxygen minimum zone (ENVO:01000065); material: "saline water (ENVO:00002010), including plankton...
TGCCGGCACCGCTTATAACCGTGCCCATGGTTGTGAGCAACGGAACTTTGGCGGAAGGCTTACCGTACTATTTCGCCGCAGTGGCGGGATATTTCAGTCACCTGTTTTTCGATAAGAAATTAATTTAGAGGAAGCTATGGCATCAAAAAATCTGCCCGTAACCTGCCCCCGTTGCGGGTCAACAGAATCATATAATTTTGTTTCTCCTAATCAGCAGCGAGGACAGACCTGCAAGAATAACAAGTGCCGGAAGATTTTCAAGGTACAGGTGAAGAATCATCAGATCGTACGAGTACGAAAATAGAGTATTTCAATCATGAGGATTCTAATGTCCCTTCCAGACACTGTGGTGGCATGAACCGATACGCTATGAAGAGCTGTGTAGCACGGTTCATTGCTGTGTCTCTCCTATCGACCATCTTGCATGGGCAAGAGTTGATGATTTGCGATCCTTGCTCAGAAGCTCAGTTTATGGTTAAGCGCCAGGCACGGCTCAATGCTGAGCAAGGACATCATGGTGAATGGTCTTTATCCTGCGACTTTAATAATCCTCAGGATTATCAGCGAAAAAAAGAAGAAGGTAGAGTAGAAGCTGCAGCTTCACTTGTAGGAAATATTATCATTTTTGTAGAAACAAGCTACGTAGAAACTATTAAGGATAGTGGTGGTTCAGTAAGTGAAACCATCATAAGCAGCATTAAAACCAATACTCCAAGAATCCCGCTGACAGGATTAACCTACGACTACATCAAGAAGGACGAGAATACTCTTCTGGTATATGCTTATGTCAGTAAGAAGAATGTAGAAGAGGGGGCGGATCGAATTAACCTCGCCTTCGATAAAGCCAACACGCGCGAACTGAAGAAGTTTCGATACAATGTTACCAGCGGGAATATTTCGGGCGCCTTGGAGAATGTTGCAAAGATCTACGCTTATTCCTATTCCATGGTCCCTTTTATAGGCAGGCTGTCTGGAAAATCCAGCATAGGGCAGAGCATTACAACTGAACTGCGGAATACGGTATCCGGATTGAATCTCAAGCTCCTTAGCCCCCGAGAGATGCTTGAGGGGATCCCATACCTTTCCAGCGCCGAACGTGATTTGCAGATTGTTGCGAGCTATAATGGGAAGCCTGTCTCTGGATTGCCGCTGCGAGCAAGAATGGTTGACGGTCTATCTGATTGGGATGATAATATCTATACACTGAAGCCAACGAATAATAGAGGTCAGGCCTCTTTTAGGCTGGGACGGATCCTTTCAAAACAGACAGTGCAGAGAATCCTCGTTGAACTCAATTTTGAAGCCTTAAGAAGAGACTTGGAGAAGGTTAGCGACTTGCGGGCGTTCTTGAATCCAGAGTGGTACAGTGACTTTAGAGAAGGACTGAAGAAGACGGGGTTTGAGAGCTTGGGAATCCAAATACAGGTTGATTCTCACTTCGAAATCTATATTCCGTTTGGTAACATTAGAGCCCAGGCCGGAACAGGTATGGGTAATTCGACTGTCAAGAGGGATTTTGAACAGGCTCTTATGTCCAAAAAAGGTATCAAACTTGTTTCGAAGAGTGGTGAGAATACATTGGCGCTGAGAGTGGACATTGACCTGGACAGCAAGACCGGTCGGCACATTATTCTTACAACAAGTCTCGTCAACCGGAAGCAAGAACCGAGGGCAAAACACGAAAGCAGAATAAGGGTTGGCTCAAAGCTGGAATGGAACTCTGAAGTCCGAGAGCACGTTGTCGCTCTCTTGGATAACCTCGACAAAGGGGATGTTCGACTTACTGGTGACAACGGAATTAAGATCAGCATAGATGGCGGCAAACCTCGTCAGACGATAAAGGGCGGCATAGCCGACGTACGATTGTCTTATGGCGCGCATTCATTCAGCTTCAGCAAATTGGGTTTTTGGCAACGTGATACAACAATTACAGTATATCAGCCCCTACATGAATTTCCTGTAGAACTGCAAAAGAAAGACATTCAGGTGGTTTTAGGATTACCTTATCCCGAACGTGACTTCAATCTTCAGATCCGTTCAGAAAACAAAAAACGGAGTAAGTACACATTGAACTTCGAGGGCAATCAACTTTCATATTCTTTACCCGAAAGAATTTACCGAAACAATATCATTCATCTGCCCGAGGATGGAAACTATGCATTTACCTTTAAGACAAAGGGGAAGAAGAACGACACAATAAAACGACCTCTAGATGGAAAGCGGCCTTTCTATCATGAGATCAATTTTGAGCCTTTCTCTTTTTCAGAAATAGGAAGAAACGCTCTTTTGCCAGGTTTGAATCAGCTGAAAATGAACTACTCACTGTCAGGTGTTCTCTTTATTGCTTCTGCTGTTGCTACAGCGTATTATACTATTTCTTGGCATAATAAGAGTATGGAATACTTGGATCAATACCGCCAGGCAAAGGTTGCATATGAGGATGTTTTTGATGCGGAGCAAGACATATTTGATATGCATCGAATAGATGCTGAGGAAAAATATGATTTTTACAACCAATATCGAAACTGGTCTCTTGCTTCAGGAAGTGGATTGTCAGTTGTTGCAGTGTCAAGTTTTATACATGCCGTATGGGTATTTAATCTGGGGAAATGAACTTTCGATCTTATAAAATTTTTTGTTCATTAATTTTTTATCAGCTTATAGTAATATTTTTTTTCTCATGTAGCCGTGAGGAACTAACCCTAAATAATCCTCAAGATCCTCTGAATATCAATTATGTTTCACCAGCAACTGGCATGCTACTTTTACCTCAGGATGACCACACAATCAAAATAATAGCTTTTGGGGATAATTCCGGATTCGCAGCTCAAATTTCAAGAAAGAAAAGCGGGTCCTCAGATTGGGTTGTTTTGTTAGATGAAAGTGAGGTTGCCGATACTGTTGTTCATTTCGACAGTTACAAACTCGAATTAAACACAACATATAGTTACCGGGTTAGAAGGATATTAAATGGGGGTGCATCTCAGGCAGTGACCGATTCCATTACTTATCGTTTCCTACCACCATCCCTCAAGAGTGTTGATCAAAACTCCGAAACTGGCATTGTCTTGTCATGGGAGATGCCCGATCAATTCATCGATGATTCAACAATTAAAGCCATATTAGTCAGCCGTGAATCAGCAGGCATAAAAAAAGATTTTGTGGTTGATCCTTCGATAACAACATTTGTGGACTCCACCACCGATCCAAATAATGTGACCTACCATTATACATTACTGTCGGAATCTATTGCTGGCATCGTTTCCAGCAGATCTGATCCTCATACGATTACCACATCATTTCCAAAGATTGTGTCTTACGAATGGTTACCATTATCCGTTGATCAAATGCAGATCAAATTAGAATTTGAGCCTGATCAATTAAGCTTCATTCGCACAGCATTTATAAAACGTTTTAGATCTATGTTATCAACTGATGAGGAGATATACCGTATTTCAAATCCTGAGAGCGTTTTTCTACAATTAACTGATACCTTAGATACTGCAGAACTGTCCGAACAGATACGTTACAGATTAATATGGTGTGGAAATGTACTTTGTGATTCACTGGAGATTTCTGCCAAAACATTACCCTTTAGATATATGAAATACATTACCGGGAATCCCAGTTTTACCCTAGGACCAGATTACTATGATGATGTTAACAGCGCTTCGGAGGAAATTCCTATTTTGCCGTTTTATGCCGATATATATGAAGTGAGAAAAACAAAATATTTGTCGCCAGGATCTGATTACACTATAAGTGAAAACGATCTGCCGGTCAGCGATGTTTCCTGGAACGATGCCGTAGCTTTCTGTAATGCACAGACGGCCGCCTTATTTGGTAATCAGCATCGCGCATATGATGGCCAGGGGAATGTTGATTTGGAGACCGCTGGATTTAGGCTGCCTACCGAAGTAGAATGGGAATACATGGCCAGTTATGGTGGAAATGAAAGTGATAAATGGAATTTTCCTTGGGGTGATAACATCTCAGGACATTATGCAAATTTCTATGAAAGTGGTGACTCATACGAACCTGGGCCGACGCCGGTGGGATATTATGACGGTCTGACGAATACATCAAGAGACGCTTCTTCCTTTTTTGGTCTTCAGGATCTTGCCGGTAATATGATGGAGTGGTGCCATGATTGGTATAGTGAGACGGCCTATAGTGATCATTCCTATGCGCAAATCTCCGCCGGACCAATAAGCGGTGAAGCTAAGGTCGTCAGAGGCGGCGGCTGGCAAAGTGATGCTGTCGACTGTAATAGCCGCGTTCGAAAGGAGTTTGTTCCCACACTCAGTCATGAAACTATAGGATTCCGAACAGTAGTGAGTGCGGAGCCTTTTTTGACCTACTGGAGAACCCAATGACATTGAGAAGTAAATCTGTTAGTGGTGCACTTTCTATAATAATGCTTTATTTGATGATTGCTAGTTGCGTACCCCCCGATGGAAACGGTCCCCCTCAAACGCCGAGGGTTGTGGTGGTCGGAAGAGTGCTGAACAGAGCAGACAACAAGCCAATTGAGGGGGCGTCAGTCGCTGTTCCGGATGTTCAAGATATTTTGATGTTCACTAATGAGAATGGTGAATTCAGATCAGATAACAATACAAAACCGTACGACCCCAACAAGCCTATAATTGTTATAAGGATAGAGAAAACAGGTTACACTTTTAAGGGACACGAGACAGGGATGAATAAGTCGTGGGCGCCGGGCTATAATAATCTTGGTGATTTTCGCCTTGATAGCATCAAGATTGGGGATTTAGGAACTAATATCGATGTTTTACCGGAAACAGAAAAATTCCCACCTCGTGAGAGAGGTTCGGAACCTCGAATCTTATCCATCAAAATTGAACCGTCTCAAGAAGTAGACAGGATAAGTGAAGTGCGTATCGACGGTGAAATGTGGTATAGAAAAACAGAGAAGAAAGAATCGCGAGAAGTGTTTGTTAATGGTGAGATCTTTTTCGAATCCGGTCGGTCGCACAATAGAACTCTTGAACTTCTTCTGGAAGGTTTCCCCGGCAAAAAGTTGGAATTCGATGATACAAATTGTGACCATAATACGCCCTTGAGGATTATTATTGGTGCGAATGGTAGTATAGAAAAAAGGGACTGTAGGTAGGTGACCAGTATAATTACAAGTAATCGTGTCCCTATTCTGGTGCAAGGTGTCTTGGCTCTAGCGGTGTGTTTGGTAGTAACAATCATATTTGTGGTTGGTGAACGTGTTTACTTGGAACTGCAAGTAGTCGACAGATACAATCAACCTGTTAATGAAGTGAAAATTCAGATCACGGCCCTGGAGAAGAAGCCAGTCAATAAGTATACAAATAATGAGGGAGTAGCGATTTTCGATGCGAAAATGTTTCGGGGTCACAAAAACATCTACTTGACTGTTACAAAAGCAGGGTATTCCAGCACCTCTGAAAGAATCACTCTTGACAAGGATATTCAATGGCAAACATATCAAATTAAACTGGGAGTTTCATCAACACCCGTAAGGTTAGTGATAAGACCCTCGGAGGCCTCATACAGGGTTAGCCGGCAATCTACCGGTGAGATCATTACTACTGGTCATGCGCAAACGGTTACCGTAATACAATTTGAGACCGACGAGTGCTATGATGTAGAAGCTTGGCTCGATGATTCGGGAATCACCAGTGACACAACTTTTTGTGTGGGGGATTCTATCTTTGATTTTATTTATGATGTTCGAACTCTTAACATGTGCAATCTGTCTTTGGACATTTTGCCTCCCAATACACAATGTGTTTTAAAGAGGAGAGATGATGACGCCGAAATAGATAGCTGGACCGGTTCCTTCAGCGGCACAGTACCAAGAGGTTACTACTATCTCCTTGCCTATACACCCACCGGCATCGAAAGGATTCAGATAGATTGTATTAACTCACAAGTAGAGTTTAACTATAGTTTTTTACAGGAACCATCCAGATTAATTGTCACGACGAACCCACTCCGGAGAAATATAACTCTGGTGCTGCGCGATATAAATGGTAATGAGTTGATTCAGCAAGGAGGAAGCTTTACTAAGTCAGTGCCCAGAGGGAACTATACTTTAGACGTGATTTATCCAAATGGAGTTTCAGATAGAAGAAACGTTCAAGTATACCTGGACGAGGTTAGGGAAATCGTCCCGATCAATATTTTCGTGGCTTTGACCATAAATATTAGGCCCAGTTCAGGGCGCTGGGAACTGAAGCAAGACCCTGCCAGGGTTGTTGCATCAGGTGTCGGCGATCAAACAATCAATAATCTTGCAATCGGGAGATATACTCTTACAGGTTGGTTGGGGCCTGCTCCCCAAGCCGGTCACACCAAAGTGTTTACTTTGACTGATGCAGATACAACGGTAGTACTTGACGTACAAAAGAAAAAAGAAGATGGTGAGATCACTATCTCTGTTGATCCCGGGAATGTTCAATGGAACATTATCAATTTGGGGAACGAAAGTCAATACCAGAGTGGTACTGGTTCAACAACAATTCAGGCAATTCCCCACGGAAGTTATCGGATAGATTTTACTTACGAGGGCGTCTCGAAACAATCTGACATAATTGTCTTGACTCAAGTTAACTACGTTGAAGAGGCTAAAATCACATTCTCAGGACTTGATGACAAGGTTCGGAGATGTTTATCTCAGGATGACTATGAATGTGCTGTCAAAAAGTATTCAGAGTGCAAGGAGGTTGACTGTAAAATTCCTTGTAATGCCTATACTATGATCGGAGACGCGTATCTGGCATTCGCATTTCCAGACAGTGGCCTGCAGGTTTTCACCGATGGCTACCGTGACGCTGAATGCAATCTTATGAATAACAAATCATTTCTTTATAATTATGCAACAAACCTGTATAAACACGGTACTATCAATGAACTTGCAGATTCTGTGTATACCAATCTGCGAACACTTGCTGAAGTGGAGGCCGATCCGACGTTGGAGCGTAAAGCTCTTGTCATGCTCTATGTAAATGCGTACCGATTACTCAGTGATCGGATAACAACACCTAATTCTCAATGGGACGTCCCATATATGTGTGGGCTTGTTGTCAGATGTGAGGGGGATACTGATAGGATTCATACATTAAATAATATATTGGATGGGGAGTTTCAAGACATTTCAACTTTGAAATCGGCAATCGAGGGTTTCAAGATCAAACTACAATGTATAACCCCCCTCTAAGATCGTCTTCGGTCAGAGTTCTCCTCTTATATGGGAGCCTGGTGTTATTAGGAGCCTGTTCAAAGTCTGATGATAGAGCAGAACCTGTAAAGCTAGAGAAACATGCGCCTGAGAGTGGAAAAGCTGCTAAAATGGAAAACAGATTGTGGGATCAGACCTACAGTGCGGTCATGTGGCTGGAGTATGCAAAATTAGTTAACCATAGATTACTAGATAAAAGAAAAGAAAGTGGGTACCAGCTTGCTGAGGCCATAATTACATTCAACAAAGTACTTTCAACACAAGGATTACGAGTAGAAGCCTTGAAAAACGGAGAAGGCATTCCCAGTCATCCGAAAGTGAAACAGCTGACTGAACTGATCACATCTGTCAGCAACAGTGTCTCAACAACTGCTCAAAAGTTAGGCATAGATTGGTACCAGATGTTTAAGGCAGGGGGATCCGACCTGGAGGAGAGTCGCGTCACACCTCAATTGAAGGATCTGATATTCATCGCCCATCTGTTGGAATCTGAAAGCGAAAAAGATCTGCTTGAATTCGCGCATAACTATTTTGAAGTGGACCTGTTTCTTGAGCCATTTATTGAAGAAGACATTAAGACTGGAACCGGCACTATCCCGTATTTCTTCAATATTCAGTTTGAGATTTATGCTAAAAGCTTGTTTCATTATGCTTCTCGAATACTTCCGTCGAGTGAATTGATGGAGGTTGAGCAGGAAATTGTATGGTCTAATCTTCTTGCCTCTAATAAGGTCTATTCCAACAAGGCATATGCTGGAAAATCATCGGAACATACGATATATTATGACTTGATTGAGGCAGACAGAAGAGTTCTGGCGGGGAAAGCGTTTTCGTCCGCCTCTCCCCTGGAAAACTGGTATCTTACCACGCTGAGGGCAGGAGGCGTGGATATATGCAATGCTGTCGAAAAATTGAAGCAGCTTAACAAGAATTACTATGTAGATCACTCTAGTGCATTTGAGGAGTGTGACTGTTGGCAAGACTATTCACGTTACATGATCACTATCAGTATGAATTTATTAGCGCTTCAAAGAGAGAAGGGCGGAGACTGGCTCATTCAGGACTCACACACTCTTGACTGTCTGGAAGCCGTGACGGATCACTATTTTGAAGTGACTCGAGAACCCAAAGACTTCCGATACGGTAAGATATCACACTATTTTCTTGTTTCTTATGCGTTCTTGGCGTTTGAAAACGGATCACATCAGCCATTTTTCCTCCAGTATATGGTTGATCAAGTATCAGAGGATACGTTTGTCCGAGCGCTATACTCCTTATACTCTGAGCTGACCATGTATTCTCCAGGAGGTGCTTAATCATGCCGCGACTCTGTCTCTTCCTAGTGTTAGTTTTTTCATTCTCTGTTATTTTATCACAACAGAACAACAGACTTCATTATGTTGAAAAGAGGTTACCTTATCCCATCCACCCATACGTGGAAAAGACCGATGATGCATCTAGAAGATTTCAGAGTCTTTTCTATGAAACTTTGATTGATGATAATGCGCAGAACAATGATTACGACGACAGACATATAAATTATGCCAGCTGCCGACTTGAAGGAAATCGCTTTAGCTTCGATCTTGAGGGTGGGTGGAGATGGAACGACTACAGTGGAGACGTCACTCGTTTTGACATAAAGTTCAGCATCGAACAGGCCGTGAAGCATGGCCTTTTTAATCCAATCGAGGTAGAGGAAGTTACTATTCAAGGGGCCAATACAATTGAACTTGAGCTCGACCGCAATTATCCAGAAAGGGATATTATGGATCGCCTTCGTCAAGTGATTGTTATTCCTAGACCAAGGTCAGAAATACCACAAAGTCAATATCTTACTGATTTTGCTGAATCGCCTGTAGGGTCTGGACCATTTGGATGGGATGAAGCTATTGGCCAGGAAATCCACCTTCTTGCAAGTGACGAGTATATGCTTGGAAGACCTTTTATCGATGAAGTGATAATAGAAAAAATACCTTTATTAATGCAGCATTGGAATTATATGCAGAGTTACCAACAAATTAATCTCTTATTAGAAGCGACCAGATTCTCCAAAGTTTCAGCTGAGGAAAGTCCTGATAGGTATACAGTTAAACCTTACGCTTCGGATCAGGTGGCCTTCTTGATGTTCAACCACAGAAAAGATCTATTTGAGGATCAGCCATTCCGACTGGCAGTTGACCTTTGCATTGACAAAGAGCGAATTGTCAGAGATGCTCTGCAGGAGGAAGGCGATGTACTTACAGGGCCTTTTTCGAGAATGAGTCCATACTTCAACACTAATGTTAGGGATAATGGCTACTCTCCAGATTCTGCGCGGATCATGTTGGAATCTTTCCTTAAGAAAGACGCCTCTGGCCACTTTTTGTACTTGGGAGAACCTATAAAACTGAGGCTCATCTATGATAGGAATATCTCCGACGACGAGAAAAACGTGATCACACAGATCGTCAAGGAACTTAGAGCTATTGGCATAAGCGTGATTCAGAGACCACTAACGCCTTTGAGCTATCGCATTTTGCTAAGAAAGGGAGAATTTGATCTTGCCTATTTCAAACATCACTTTGATAGAAAAGCATTTGTCCACCAGCTTTTTGCATCCAATAATCTATTAAAAGAGAAGCAGTATACAAGCCTCAACTTCGGAGACTATGATAACATTGAGATGGATGCCTTGGTTAAGCATTGGTTGAGGGCCGATGATCGCAGCTCACAGCAGAAGATAGGGCAACAGGTTCAATCGTTCCTTTACGAGGACGTGGCCTGTATTTTTCTCTATTCTCAAACAGCGTATGCTATTTATGTCAAAGAACTAGAACCAAATATAGTCCCCTTTTATTTTTTTGGCCGTCCGCATGTATGGAAATTCAGGAGTGACTAGAAGGCTCTATGGTTCAAGATAGATTCAAGTCAACACATTTACTCCGCACCCTTTTTGTAACGGCAATAATTGTAATTCCGCAATCCATTGTTATTGCATTAGTCATAAGAGTACTGAGTTTTATTCCTCTTCATATGGCTTATGAAGAAGTTGAGCTTAAGGCCCTTTACCACATACAATTTTTTTCGCATATTTATAACGAAACAATCCCAGGGTTTGTTGTCTCGGCACTATGGGTAACGCTAAAATTGGTGTTGCTTGCATGGATTTTCTCAATTGCGCTGGGAATCATGTTTGTATTCCTCAAAATTCGATTTCAAAAATTGAACTTCGTCTGGAATGTAATTCTTAATGTCGGTGATATTCATGTGTTTGGCCTGTTCGTAATAATTCAGAACATTACATCAGTGTCTATTCCATATTTTTTTTTAGTATTGATCTTAACTGTTGGCAATGGATCTCTTAAGGAGATAGCGTTAAGTTTCCACTCGATCTATAAGGATGTTGCTAGAAAGGAATATTGGAGGTTCATGTATTCACAAGGCATCTACCCTCTTCGTATTGGATTCTCCGAACTTCTCATCCGGTTCACCGAACTGAGCTTTACCAAATTACCTATTCTTTTAGTTGGATCCATATTAATAGAGGCCGCCTCTAACACTTTAGGTTTAGGTTACTATCTTCTGGAAGTGCTGAAAAGTTTGGAGAATAACAGGGTGGATCTGAACATTCTCACAGGAATCTGTTTTACTCTTGTCTATGTTGTTATTCTTTCTCAGAGAATAGCTGAGAACGTTCGAATAGTGTATGATCCCCAATTTTGAATGGTTACTAAATCATGGAAATAGTAAAAGAAAATTTTAACAAACTAACAATTTTTGGGTTGCTGGTGTTGGTAGTCTTGAGTTTCACACCTTGGATTCAATCAGGACTCGAGCCATTCACTGGCCCCGAGAGGTGGCTTCCCGCTGGGACCCCAGGTCATCTGTTGGGTACCGATGCTCAAAGTAGAGACATGCTTGCCGTTCTACTTGTAAGTATTAGAAATAGCCTCTTTTTAGGTTTGATTGCATCAGCTGTGTCCATCGTGTTTGGAGGCACACTTGGAGTAGTCTTGGGGTACATTCTTAATCAAGGACCTATTCAGAGGATACTTCTCGCTTTGGCTCGTGTAGTAAAATCGATTCCTTTACTCATGTGGATATTCTTTCTGGTATTCTGGACTGAAATATTAAGTTCAAATATTCCGTTCTTGGAGACTGAAACAATTCGAATTCCTTGTATTTTTGGATTACTGGGTTTGATCTACTCTTTTAGTTTGGCTTTATTACTGAAAGGACATATCCAAAAGATGAAAGCATCGCAGTTCATTGAGGCGTGCGAAACTCTTGGATTAAAGAAGTCAACAATAATCTTCCGGCATATAATATTTTATTACTCAAAAGATCTCTTCGGAAATCAAGCAAGTTACATATTTGTTCAATGCATACTTCTTGAAATTACTTTGTCTTTCCATGCAATAGGTTATGGGTATAGTACAAATAGTATGAGTCTTGGATCCCTTTTCGACAGAGCAGTTTTTGAAATACCTATGTCCCCGCAAATGTTCATGCCGTTGTTGGCGGCACTTATACTCACCGTATTATTTACGCTGATGGCACAGAGATTCGAAAAAAGATATGAGTAATAATCAAACATCAGTGGTTCGAATAAAGGACCTGTCTGGCCAGATTCACTCTTCACTATCAATGTCGTATGTAGCGGATCGTATATCATTGGATATCAATAGAAATGTTACAATAGGGCTTTTAGGCGAATCAGGTTCTGGAAAAACACAACTTGCAATGACTATATCTGGGCTAAACACTAAAAACTATCATATGGAGGAGGGGTGCATAGAATACAACTTTGATGAGAAGGCTGCATTCACGGTTGTACCTAATGATCAGAACCTTTCTGCTGGACAAATCCAATTTCGAAACCTTCCGAAAAAACTTAGAAAGGAGGCTATCTATGGTAATAAGATTGGATTTATGTTTCAAGACCCAGGAAAGTCTCTCAATCCCTATTGGACTATAGGCAGACACTTTAATGAAATCGCAAGAACAAAGAAAAACAGTAACATAACTTCATACATGCATCGTAAAGAGAAAATTTATAGCGCCTTGAGGCTTGATGCTGATTTAGACTTCAGATATCCCGATCAATTGAGCGGCGGCCAGCAACAGAGAATAGTGATTGCGCTCGTATTAATTAGTGAACCTGATCTCATTATTGCAGATGAAATAGCTACGGGCGTGGATGTTAGTGTCAAGCGCGAGTTGATGGACTATTTACTCTACATCAAGCATCATACTAAGAGTGCATTGCTGATAATTACCCACGATATAGGTTTCATACTTAAAGTTGCTGATCGAATAATACTCATGTACAAGGGAACAGCCTTTCAGAGTTTAGATGCTGATATTGTTAGATCAGTTATTTTGTCTTTTCGTTTTGCTAATCAACTCCATCAAAAGTCTAAAGAATACAGTACTCAGATGAAACAAGCTTCTGCACAGCTTGATGTCATAAGTAAAGAATTGCATCCGTATCTGAGAGAATTACTTCGCTCATATTTGTTTAGGATTTCCCTAAAAGGTGATATCCCGGACCCAACTAAACCGACCGGCGAGTCATGTCCTTTTGCTAATCGTTGCCCAGACAGAATGGATGAATGTTCTCAAATTTTTCCGAGGGTAACATCTAGTTCTAAAGGATGGATAAGATGTATGAAGTTCGAACAGAATCATGACAACTGAAAACAAGCTTCTGATAGTTGATGAAATTTCTTGTTCTTTTAAAAAGCAAAAGGATGATGCGCTTAGTGATGAATTTAATCTAGAACCTGTTTCTTTTAATATTTCAATATCTGACACTATAGGATTGGTAGGTGAGAGCGGGTCTGGGAAAACAACACTGGGCCGAATCATTACCGGTGCATTGAGATCTTTGAATAGCCGTACAAGGCAGATTTCTATTACAGGGAATGTAATATTTTGCCCAAATCAAGATTATACTGATCCTAAAATAAGGAAGAATCTTAATTATCCAGTTCAGATGATTTATCAGGATCCCAAGATGGCTCTTAATGAATTTATGCAAGTGCGCCAACAAGTTGCTGAAGCGGCCACAGTTGGTTACGAAAGGATCAAATCAAGTTTAACGAAGGACGCCTGGATTAATAAAGAGGTAGATGATCTTCTTAACATAATGATGCTAAGTGAGATTGATGAGCACCATCCAATAATTATGAGTGGAGGACAGGTTAGACGTCTTGGTGTAGCACGAGTATTGGCTACTCAGCCGACAATAATTATTGCAGATGAACCGACAGCAAGCCTTGATGCCTCAACAAAAAATATGGTACTTAATTACCTCCAGAAATATGCCGAGAAAAGAATAGCTAAAGGGGAGCCTGTAGGAACCATTATTATTTCTCACGATTTAGAGACCATAAGTCGCTATTGTGATAAAGTGCTGGTAATGAAAAAAGGCCGTCTTTTAGAAGTTATTAATAGAGACAGTACTGGCGAATTATTGCCGAAAGAACAATACACTATTAAACTGTGGGAAGATAATGCATTTTTTTCACCAGCCTAAAAAAATACCTGAAACAGTAAACGGATTCTTTTGGATTATAGTGTTTGTCTTGTTTGGAAGTGCTCCTGTCCTTTCTGCAAATATCCAGCAAGAGCCAATTGATATTTTTACAAAAGAAGTAATAGTCCAACCCGTTCAATTATCAGTACTGATAGATTCTGTTATTGAGGAAGGAGACACTATCTCAATTGACTTTCCTGATAAATCGTTAATGATGGTGCGCAGATCATTTAAAGAGTTCAAGCGTGAGGCACGCTCAGGTGCTTTTCCTAAGGAAAACTTCAAGATTAAGAAACGCAAGAATAGAATAAATATATTCTGTAAAAAACGCTTCAAGATAGACTCATCAATGTTGACACCCAAATTAGTTTTAATTGATAATGAACCGGGTAGCACTAGGAATGTATCTCTGAAATGGAAATGGTTAGGATTTGAAAAGAAATCAAAAACTCTTGAGATTAAGATACCAAAGATTCATTATAACATTTCAATCCTCCATACCAGACTATTATCGAAAGTTAATGAACCTATTCCTCTCCCTGGTTTCACATTTGATATTGGTGCAGTTGAATCTTTGGGTGATAGTGAGATTAAACTAGTATTTCAAATTGATCCTGACATTCCTGTCTCTTGGATATCATCCCACTTCTCTTTACGCGAGAAGGGTTACGAGATTAACGACAAAACGTTAACAGTCACCCTCCCCATGCCATTAGATAGTTTTGATCCGGAGAATATCACCAAAGTAAATCTTGAACAATTAGAAATTGTTCTTAAAGATAACTGGGAAGGGTTTATACCTATAAAAGCTAAGGTTATGCGTAACCACTGGGAAAAAGAAATAGATCTTTCTGATAGTCTAGCGATAGGGGAGATAAGTGTATCGTTGCTGAGACCGGCAATTATACACCCTCAGTTTCCCTCAGAACCGAACTTTTCTGAACTGTCCATTAACTTTGGTTCACATGTTTTGGTCAATAAAGGTGATCAATTCCTTCTTGAGTTATCTGAACCTACGGCTACACGATTTAGTAGTAATTTTCTAAACAAACCTGACCAAGAAGGGTATAAAATTGAAGTGGTGGATGAAAACAGTTGTAGAATTGTGCTACGTCAAGATCCGAGTCCACGTTCTTCAATATCGTTAGAGGAACTTCCTTTAGAAGTGATAGATGAGAGCGCAAACGCGGGGTTAATCGTGACTTATCCGCGGAATCTGGGTCAGATTAAACTAAGACGGCCCGTTATTGTTGTGCCGAAAGTTGATTCCTTGTATTACTATGCATCTCCGGTGATCTTGCTCCCTGAGATTCCGCTTAATGGTAAAACTCAAGACCAGACAACCGCTGTGTTTGTCATTCCTCCTGGTGGTGATATCAGAGACTTAACCGACAAGACTGTTACTCAGGGCCCCTCCAAGATCCCTGAAGTGGAGGTGTCGTCAAAAGAACGGGAAAAGGGATTCTACGTCGATTACCTATTGGAGCAAGGTTCTTACTACCGAGCCTTCAGAAGGATAGTGTATACGGGAAAGGTGGAGTTGAGGGCTCTCTCTCCGTCAGGTCAACCATGGCGGGTTTTGGGCTTCTCAGACAAACCTCAATCACTTCCAAAGATCCAGATCATTGATGAGCAGAAAATTCTCCAACCGGGTGATTCATTGATCCTCAAATTGCCCAAGGACCTAGACATATTCTGGGTAATCGACCATCTCCAAGATGAGAAAACTGAAATTGAAAACAAAAGTTTTATCTCACTATATGATACAGATTTTGTTGAAGAGGTAGACCCTCCCCCAATCAAAATTGATGGTGATGTTTCTGCCGCGTTTACCATTGATGCCGAAATCCGAGCCAATCACTGGCGAAAAAGCCTACCAGTTGAAGGCAGCATAAAGGTTGGTTCACCAGATATAACTGTTGATAAAACTACATCATTCATCCTGTTCAGACATACCAACCGATTACCTACTATAACGGTTTCTGACAAATATGGATTCCTCCGAAAAGGAGATCAATTGCTGTTCGATTTCTACTTCGAAGATGGGACTCTAGTTGATTTTCCCATTGAGCAACCGGAATTAACTATGAACGTTAATGGTTATGTGATACGTAGAGACAATGAAAAACTGAATCGGTTTCTCTTGACTATCCCTGAAGTTTCTGGTTCTCCGCCTGATTTGGAAATCAATGGTCTTCTAACAGGAGTGATCACTGATAAGAACCACAAGTTCATATCCATGGAAGTAGGTATCAAAGGTTTCAAAGATGTGATTAAAGACTTTGAACCTGTGGTCCGCAGCGCCCAACCAGGCCTAAAATTTCAAAGATTTGGAGGGTTATGGGTAGCAAATGACGGGATTAGTCCCGACGCCGTGAGGATCGAATATCATGATGATGACAGCACCGTGGCTTTCTCGGAGGCGTTCACCATAACGATTTCCATTCCCCCTACCTCGGGTGTATTATGGAATACCACATTCATCAAACATTGGGATGAAAATATTCCCCGCAGTATTTCACCTAAGTTTAGTGATAATAGTATGACTGTCAAGATTGATCCTAAATCAGTTTTTGATGGGGTTGCCGTTATCGGTGATTACTCGCTTCTGCCGTCTGGAATGGTGGGTTCAAAGTTCAGTTTTGAATACGAGTTCAAGAGCGTATCACAGGTGTATTCTTCAGATTCTGTGTTTGTTTTCCATAAACCCGTTATTGATATCGCCAAGAGTGGGGATCGTTCGCAGGGAAAGGACATCTACGTTTTCGAGAGTGACTCTATAAGACTTAATATTCCTCTCATTACCTACACGGAAGAGTCTATTCCGCTACTTCAAAAAGGTGACTCCTTCACTCTTAGATGGTCAAATCCTTCTTGGATTTGGAAGGAAATTGGAACTTATAACACAACAGTCTTAAGTCCGCTCAATCTAAAAGAGAATTCCAATGAATTGCGATTTCAACTCACCAACTCAATCAATAGAGGTCAGGCCCTCAATTTCCGCAATTTTAAGATACTATATAGAGGAAGATCAGCAACTGGCAGGGATAGTTTACTGGCGACAATTCCAAAACGCAACTACGATTACACTGTAGCAACAAAATCCAAACTTATAATGTCTTTCCATGAGATTTCACTGACACCGGACACTCTGGTATGGTCCCGCGATAAAATTGAAACACCACAATTCATCATCAAAGGTGCTTCTAAACCAGTCATATCAAAGGAAAGGGATCTTATACTTAGGCTAGGAGCGTTTTCGCAAATTACTTGGCGAGGTAATTACCGGAGAGAAACACCCACCTTCACTGCGTACGTGGATTCAGAGGATCCCAAACTTCTTCATGTTAGATCAAAGCGTACACTGCAAAAAGATATCGATTTGAGGATGCCGAGCTTCCCTCTGGAAAACGTCCCGCAAAATGCACAAGACATAATAGTAGATTTTTCATTTGATGGCGGTGAAAATTACCCAGTCAACAGAACATTTGTTAACGTGGCGCAACCAGACCTGATCTCATCAGATTCCGATTGGAGGCTTTTACGGAGCAGTAAACCTCAACCTCTCACCGGCATTACTATTGTTGAAAGCAGAGACTATAGCTGTTTCCAAAAAGGAGATATTTTCTCAATAATTCTTCCTGGTAATGAGTTGATCACGTTTGAAGATGAAACAATCGATAGTGTGTCATTTTCAGGTACCGCTAAGGACAAGATGGGACGACCCCGTTTATCCAAAGATTCCGCAATGATAAGCATTCCTATTATAGAGACGTTTTCTCCCCTTGACAAGTTGGAGATTAATGGTCTCCTGGTCAGATCGGGAATAAGGACATCTAAGGAAGGTTTCCATTTGCAGTTTGTCATCAGAGGGGACACTAATGATGAGGCGGCCCATGACCAAGTGTATATTGACCAGAAGAAGGTGACTATTTCCAACATCGATGTGCAGGTCTCACAATCGCAAGAGATATACTCTCTATTAGAATCCGCATTTGAAGTCCCGACCATTCGCATTAGGGATGATCCTGAAGCGCCCTTCTTTAGAAAGGGTGATCGGTTGAGATTTAAGTTTGATAAACCAAGAAGATACACTCTTGCCTTTAAAAGGGAGAATCTGCGAGAATTTTCTTCCCACCAAATTCAGATACGCGATGATGCTATCGATGTCTTAGTCGTCTCTGAGCTGGACGGCGATGAAATTATGATATCAGGAATGCTTTTGAAGAAACCGTCCTCACCTATGGGGCTGCATTCTCTTCGATGTGAGATATTAACAGTTGGCACCGCGAGCGTGAAACCGTTCGTTCTTGACGTACCACTGAAAATCGCCTTTTCCAATGATGTTCCGTCTTTCCAATTGAGTAGCGACAAAGAATTCTTAGTTAATAATAAACCGACATTAATGCCCACTCTCATTATGTATGAGGACAGCCTACTACGGACAATCAAAATGGGTAGTGAAGTATTTGTTAGGCTGCCTGAACAGTTCAAAGGTTTTTGGAACGAGGAGAGTGTAGAAAAGATAAACATATCTGGTAGCGGTGCACAAATGATCAACAGAGTATCATTCAAAGATTCAGTTACATTGCTTATCAAGGTGGGGAGAAATTTCCGGCCAGGTGATTCGATAATGATTTCGGGTATTGAGGTGGCAGATGTCGGAAGAGTCACTACAGAATGGCATGACTTAGAATTAGATTTAGAATATCCGGATAACAAAATTAAACATTTCAATAAGCGGCCCAAATCGGGTAGGATCAAGGCAGGTGAAATAAAGATATTTTGGCCCCGTATCCAGAGTGTAATACCTCAGGACATATATGATTCTTGGACACTTGATCCTCTCAGGATTGTAAAGAATAGTTCAAGTCGTCTCGATTCCCTCGGCATTAAGCGGCTGTTCTTGACCTTGGAGCCAATAGAGGGCGGAAGAAGAAACGCGGCGGAATGGGACAGTAAGATGACTGTAGAAGGGACTTATAGGTTTGTTAACGACATTTATATTCTCGACAGTTTGGACAGACAAACAATTCAGCTCCGCATTGATGATCGTGATCAAACAAAGGATCTGTTGGTGCTGTCAGAGCAGATGGTTCCAGACCTCTATTTAAGCGGTTTCAAGAGAAATATTAATAGTGAGTATAGGTTGATCTTGCGTTTCGAACCTTCGGGACCAATCATAGCCGTATGTCCGCAAACAATTGATGTGGACTGGCAGGGATCACCACCACTAGGTATTGGAGATCCTTTTGAGAAAGGGAAAAGAATTCGACTGTCAGTAATGTCGCCAGCTGAGGGCACTTTTTTTGATTTAGATAAGACTAATGTTGTAGAACATCCATCTGAAGGGGTTGTTTCGGCACAGGCGGAAAAAACACTAAGTAATGAAATTAGTTTTGAACTGGAAAAAACTATTTCTAAGGGAACCAGATTAGTCATCGAAAATGTGGTTCTTGAATTAGGAGGTACTGCACAAAATGTCGTTACAATTCTACCCAAAATAAGTGTTGATCCTGGATTTGGCTTTATCCCTCTTGTGGCAAGTCAAGAACTCGTGGTTAATACTGTTACTCAATCGGTGAGGATCCAACCGTCCGCCCTAGTTAAGAGCGATCAGTTCACTGATGGGATCTATATCGAGAGTCAGTCAGAAGACTATGACCAAGGCAAACTGTCTTTTGGGCTTGAATTCATTAGGAGGTCGGAACAGGATCCGGAAAAGACAAAGATAGACAACTTTAAGCGTGACATGATAAAATGGTATTTCCCCACTGGCTTTCCAGCGGTCATTCCCGATATTCACTCGAGTGCGATTGTCCCTGAAAACCTGACAATAATCCGACGAGCTCGGCTCAAGAATTCTGGGATAGGAACACAGAGATGGCAATATCATTATTTCCAAGCACTCATATTACACTATGCTGACGATGTGTCTGCCACGGATTCTTACAAGAAAGCAAAAGATCTAGGCTATAGTAACCGGCGTTATAATGATTGGCCTCCAATCGAGGGAAGAGATTCACCAGAAAATCTGGTGATAAATAGGGTCGAACAAATTGTAAAAATGACCGAAACTATTCCGAAATGGTTTTTTGAAGTGGGGGAAAAAAATCTCTCTTCGGGTGTTACTGAGAATTTAGAATATGCTGATGATCTGCTGCTAGATATTCAGTATTACAATGACTATTTAAAACATGTTAAAGCGCACAATCTTTTGGCAGAGTTTTATCTGGCAAAAATTGATCTGGCTCTCGGATTGGGGGATCTTGCAGAGGCAGATCGGCTGTTGACTTCGCCCGGAAGAGATTTCAGCCTAGTCATCAGGAAGGGGAAGGTTGATAAAGGAGAACTGGAAGAACGTAGGCGAAAACTTGCTCGGGTACGAGAAAATGAAGTGGTGGTTGCCAAGAAAGATTATCAGGGAACAAGCCCGCTTTCTAATAGAACCCGGCCATATAGGGTGGTTTTGGTGGATGATACGGGGGAGGATGTCAGATTCCGTATCAATTCATTGAACGATCAGGAAATTAGAAAAAAGGGGAAGAAGTTGCGAGGTGATGAGGATTCCACCAATCTATTTGGAGGAGGTATCTATACCCTTGATCCTGAAGTCAAAGCTGATGAAACGAAAATAAAAAGATTAAACATTGTTTTCTCACTGGCGGCTCTTGCTATACTGGTTTTGATATGAAAAATATTGAATGCACTTTCGTAGTTGTACTTGTCTTTAATGTATTTGCGCTATCTCAAGGAGTAAATACTTCTGGAATATCTCTAGAGCACTTCGACCTCTATTACAATCAGGGCATTTATCAAGTGCCCGGTCGAACTTGGAATGATATCAGAATAATATTCGAAAACAACATCAAAACTATGAGCTCAGATTCAGCTGATTATCTAAGATGGAAAATCATGTTTGCAAAATACAGATTTATGAATGGTGAGTTTAAGCAGTTTGAAGATGACGTTGCCAGTATTAAGGATGCAATTAAAAAGAATTATGATCAAGATATTCCTTTGAATCTTGCTGACATTGAAGAAATTGAAGAACAGGTGATCGCCGCAGAAAATGAGTACGATTCAAGGGTCATAAATGAACAAGACCCCAATTTTGGTAATTTGTACATAAAGATTCGAAATGAAGATGTGCCTGAGAAGAGGAGGGTAGTCTATTCCACTGGAGCTCCTGTACAGATAAGCTACAAGTTTCCTGAAAGCGGGCTAGATGACCTGCAGAAGAAGCGTTTGAAATATCTTAATAATAGGTGGTTTACAGACCGTGCAATGGAATTGGGATTCTTTTCCAATACGAAAGATTTATCATCCAACTTTGGACAATTGCCCGAAGGGTATGTTTTAAGAATCCCGTACTTACCGATTCTTAAAAAGGATCAAGAATATATATTCATCTTGAAAGATGAAGATGGGCAAACAAAGCGTTACAGAAAAGCCTTCCATACAGGGAATTTTGACACAGAGATGCTTGCAATAAGCTATATGGAAGGTTGGTATTTAGATCCCGCACCAGCACCAGATGAAATTGAAATAAAATTGCCAGCCGACCATTATACTGTTCAGACTACCAGAGGTAAGCTCGAAGCAGAAAGTAAAAGTAATTATGAAATTGGAATTCGGAATGCTCTTGACCAAAGCCTGATAGATCCCATGAAAAGCACTCGGAAAGATGAGAAGGACGGCCGGGACTATTTTGTCTATTACATCCAACATCAACAGGATTTAGAATTGGATGTCTTTGTGCAAAAAAAGAGTGTTAAAGGTGTTAAGCTTAGAGATTTCCTTGCATGGGCAGTGATATTAATTAGTATTACGGGATACTATGCACAATAGAATATTTATAATCCTTCTGCAATTATCTTTTTCAATCCTGACTGTTTTGCAGGGACAGACATTTTCAGTTGAAAATGTTATCGAAATTTCCATTCCCGATAGAGTTATAGAACGACCTCAATTCTCACGAGATGACAATTGGCTTTGTATAGAAACATATTCTGCCGCAAATATGGAAGTCTACTTTGTAGATCTAAGAAACGGTAGACGCGGTATACCGTTGAAGAAAACACCGAAGTCCAGTAGATCCATGAATGCCCGCCAGGTTAGATGGTCAACGACCCGTGATGATCTATGCTATCTGATAGGTAAAGATCAGATAGGAATGTCTCATTTCTACGAAGTGGATATGAGTAATCTAAAGTCAAATAGAAAATTTCTGGACGACCTGTGTGAAAAGATTTTTGGGAGACACAATGTTGATATTTCGACTTATGCTGTAAACAAGGACACAGATATCAAGGATTACATCTTGTTTGCTTATCTAGACGAGAAAAAGGAGGAAAGCCGCATTGGAATATACACGTCATTTTTAGATGAGTACCCACAGTCATACAAAGGGGTGCTTCTGGATCACTTTTCAATCAATGCAGCATCTCAGCTAACTTGTATCAAGGGTAGCGATATAAGCAAGAATCCAAAGATTGTTCTATTTGAAGAGGATGTGGATCAGACAACTGAAGTCGTGCCCAACTGGTCTGTCACTATGGTTGCTGAGATAGAACCAAAATTCTCAATTTATAGCGTTGGGGATTATCTTACTTTTTTAGCGACTGAAGAACCTGAGTTACGCGATTGGTATCTGTGGTCTATTAGAAATCCCTTTAACTCCGATTCTAAGCCAAGGAAAATTGCCGGGCCACTAGTGGTTCGGGGAGAGGATATTTCGCTGAATGATTTAAACTATGCCTGGCATCCAAACCATGATGTTGTTTTCTATATAATGGAATCAAAAGATGGATCCAATCCGGTTTACTACCACAACATGAATTCGGATCGCAAGCAGAAACTGGTAACAAATACTGAACGCAATATGTACGTAAATATCAGTCCATCTGGTAAAAAAATTGTCTTCGGATCACAGGGGAAGTCGGAAAAGCTCGATTTTTATACTAGAAAAGCGTATGTGGGTGACCTGGTGGTGAAATAATGACCAGTGTTCAGAATTATAATAATTCAGTCTCTAATCAAACCAATGCCAATTCACATAGTTCTTGTTATAATCGTTGGGCCAATCAGTCAGTGGGAGTTCTTTGACCACACATTATAGAATCTTGATTAGCAGTTTCCGCTTTATTCCACGCTATAAATTGAACATACTCTGACCTAAGCAAAAGGTTCTCCTTTTTCGTGATGCGACCAGAGATAAAAAGATTTGCCTATTTGATGGTTTTCTTGTTCTCAAGTTTGTTGGTAGGTCAGAATAGTCCGCCTACCTCTGAAGACATTAGCGATACGACGGCTGAAGATTCTCCATTGAACATTGCCCTTGTTGCAATTGATTCGGATGGAATGATTGTAAGCTATTCCATTAGCAATCAACCTAGTAACGGTCAAGTTGAGGCTACCGAGGTAGATTCAATATTCATCTACACTCCAGACCTGAACTTTTTTGGCTCAGACAACTTTTTCTATGTTGCAGTAGATGATAGCAACGCCGTTTCCGATACGGCTACAGTATCAATTACCATCAATGCCGTAAACGATGTACCGGTAGCACAAGATGATGGATTTACCACAAATGAAGACAGTGAACTCAGTGGCAACGTTCTGGATAACGACAGTGATGTTGACAGTGCTACAGGTCCTTCGGAACATGCTCAGCTTACTGTTTCTCTGGTGAATGATGTTTCCAACGGAACGTTAACCCTTAACAGTGATGGAACTTTCAGTTATACGCCGAGCCAGAATTACAACGGTTCAGACGCTTTCACTTATGAGTTAAGTGATGGTGCTGGCGGGACAGATCAGGCTACAGCTTCAATTACTATAGCACCCATGAATGATCCACCTGTTGCGGTCATTCAAGAAGACTCAATTGTCGAAGTTGTGCCTGAAGGCTCAACTCAAACCACTATTACACTCGATGGTTCTGATTCTTATGACATAGACATAGACAATCCACAAGACTCGTTGATATTTGATTGGGATCAGTTAGTAGGTTCATCCGTAGGTGCACTAATTCAAGATTCTCAAATTACCTTCAATGGTGCTCCGGGGATTTACCAGTTTGTGTTCAGAGTAACTGATGATTCCCTTGCGTATGATACTGATACCGTAGATGTAAGAATTGGTCAACCAACGCTATTCATTGATGAGTATGTTTTTTTAAAGAATGACAATAGCCAAATCATCAATGCTGTTTATAGTGAGAATACGAATGCGGCAATGGGACGTGGGTCCAGTCAGTTTATAATCAGGATACCGCAGGAATCAACTGTTTCTGTCGAGTTCGATTTCTCCCAGGAATTACTTGCGTTTGATAGTGATTTTATTTCGTTTGATGAGGCAGCCTCTAGCCAGAATGAATTATACTTTGATATAAACCCTTCCGGTGAGTTCTTGCCCGATGGCTTTGAAGTAACAGTTAGTGGTATAAAAGTCAATACACTGGACGAAGTTGAGAAGTTTGTTCTAGAACTATCCCTATTGGATGAAGAGCTTCAATTTGAAAAGCAGAGTGTTATTGATCACACCAACAATACAATTCGCGTGGGGAATCCTCAGCTCGACTTTAATGCTAAACAAGTTTTTGTACTGAGTGACGGTGCGACATTGGATTTAGGTACGTTAACCTATACAGAGTCTCAGGTTGCAGGTGTTGGATTGCAGAGTCGGGGGATAGACATTGTACTTCCTTCAGGCAGTTTTTCATGGGTCCAGGTTGATCCCAATGGAAGTGGTGAAGGTTATACTGGTTACTCATATCAAGGGGACACATTACATGTCGACCTTGATCATGATTTAGAGGGTGGAGAGAGTTTTAGTCTAACATCTTTGCGATTAAGCACGTCTGGAACTCAGTCCGCGTTACCGTTGAGTCTAATGGTGGATGATTTAGGAGGGGTTGATGATTTAACTGATAAGACGATACGGGTGGGGCAACCAAGTTTAATGATGAATTCAGAGGATCAGGTATTTGTATTGAATGATGGTGTAGTGACCATAGACAATATGACTTATAGTGAAAATGGAGTTGCGGGTACAGCTATAACTGGTAGGGATATTTTAATAGATATTCCTACGTCGATATCGGCGAAATGGGATGAAAGCGCTATAATAACTGCAACACACGTTGGAACCCAAGGATCAGTGGGTCTGGTGACTTTTGAGAATTCTGGAAAGACACTTCGTTTGGAAGTTTTAAATGACTTGGGTTCTAATTCAGAAGTAACGATATCAAGTCTACGATTATTACTTCAAGCTGTTAGTGCGAGAAAGGGTCTGGAATTGCGTGTGAATGATGTGGGAGCTCGTGATGCGGTTTCTGATAGGCACATACGAATTGGCGATCCAAAAATATCTTCAGCATACGAACAAGCTTTTATCGTGGGAGAAACATCCTTAACCATGAGTCCAATTATCATTGTAGAACATTCTACTGAGGCTTCTATCACGGCGCAGGATGATATTCAGATCAAAATCCCTGAAGGGTTTTCAATGGTTTGGAGTAGAGTACCAACCTCCATTACAGGTGCTGCTGCTATAAAGGTGGGAGCATCTGAGATTACGGAAAATGGTCAAACCCTATTAATTAATGTGAAAGAAAATAACGATTTTGCAGCTGGTGATTCACTTATTCTGAGTGGGGGATTATTCACCACATCATATCCAGTATCATCCAGGGATTTTCTTCAGCTTTACATCAATTCACATGATCCAAGCTATGATGATGTGGACGATTATTCTATCAGAGTTGCAGCACCAAGCATTCAGCTTGCAGATGAGACCGTACTTGTGGTAAACGACACATCAATTGTGCTTCCTAATATTCAAATACGGGAGGCTGATAAGGCAGCTGGGATTTTGGCTGGAGAAAACATATCCATAAGATTTACTAGTTCGGACGTGAAGTGGAGCACAAAGGTGAAATCACCAGAATTTACGGGTGATATGGCCGATAAGGTTTTGGTTGATATATCATATAGTGCTGATAACTCAGAATTGATAATTGAACCGATGAACGATTTCCAAGAAGGTGGGATACTCATTATAGCAGGACTCGAGATCGATGCAACGACTGAAAGGGTCTTGGCATGTTCCCTTGAAATAGCGGTTCGTTCTGATTCTGATTTCTATTTACCTCAAATCGAGACCGGGGGAGTAATAAGAGTAAGTAAGCCAACTTTTTACAGCAGTGATGTTCAGAGAGTTCATGTAGATCAAAGTTCTGTAAAAGTCAAACCACTCGTTGTGGGTAATGATCCAGATGTGCCATCAATTCATAAAGATCGTTCCATCGTTCTAATGGCTCCAGAAGGAGCTATTTGGGATACCAGTCTAACGTTAGTGAGCTTTGGCGGATCAGCTCGCTACGGAGTTGAAAATGTTATTGATTATAAGCATGGTGGAAAAAGTGCCGTAATTGAAGTGAATCGGAATTTTTCTTCTTCAGATTCATTAATAATTCAAGATATACGTCTCATTCCTATTGATACAACCGCTTCTTTGTCATATATCGGCTTATCATTGCCAATGAATGGAGATCCTTTTACGAGAAATATTTTAGATACGCAACCCACTCAATTTGGGAGGACCACGATTTTGTTTCCTACACAACGTTTTATCAAGGGAAGTCGGAAGCAAACAATAATTGGCGAATTAGTTATAAAGGAGGGAGAGTACAGTGCCCTTATTGATCCTTTGACGGATATCAAGTTGGTTCTTGATGAGAGTGTTCACTTGAAATGGGATTCAAATCAATCTTTGGGTACCAACACAGCCGGGATGTCAAATAAAGTTCGATTACAAGATGTCTATGTTGATCCGGCCAACGGGATGGATAACATATTGATCATTCCTGTAGATGAAGTTTTTGAAAGCTCCGATTCTTTCACTATTACGGATCTAAAGATTTTGAACAACTCATCATTCACCGACAGTTCTTCCGTCGGATTCATGAGCCTACTTTTTGGAAGCTATGGAACAGCAGATTTCTTTACCGACTTTAATGATAGCTTAATACTCGGAGCACCAATGTTTTTTATGGAAGATGATCTGTTCATCTTAGCCACTGAAGATGGGAAATATTCTCTTCCTGAGTTGATCCTAAAGGATGATATATTGCCAATGCTTTCTAGAAATAAAGACTTTCATCTTTCTTTACCTGGTAATCTTGATGGAAGTTGGATCACGACCAATTTTGTAATCCCCGATGCCATAAGTGATTTTGAACTGATTGGAAGTAACCTTGTGTTCAACTTCTCAAATTTCTTTAATAATAATGATCCTGTTGTTTTCCAAGGTCTTGAATTGTCAGGAAGATTTGATGCGGATACATCATACTCTATTTTCTTGTATGAGCCTAATAACGATGACACTCTGGCTGTGAACCTAAATGATATTGTTGTGGGGCAACCAGAGTTATTGTTGGATCAACCAAGATTTTGGCTTGATACACTTATTACGGAAAGATTGGATACCATAACAATACAGGAATCCAAGAACAGTATCCTTCCTTCCACGGTCAAGTTCATTAATTTCATGCCGCAGCTTTTTAGATGGACTAATCCAGATCAGATAATTATCCCTGGTCATCCCGAGTACGATGTAAGTCTAAGTGATGATGGTACCGTTTTGACATTTGAAGATCTTAGCAGAGAAGCCAAAGAACTGACAATCGCAAATCTCGGTTTAAAGTTGCAATCGGATGCGTTTAATGACACTCAAGGTATTGATTTCAAGGTGCCTATCATCGTAGAGTATCATTCACCCTATAATGTGATGACATGGGTGTCCTCTGATAGTCTTGAGTTTGAACCATCCCCTATAATTACTGTACCCACATTTGTGTCGTCAGGCGAGGATTCGGGATATATCGAGTTGGTAATGAATCCCATCTTCGCAGATTATACGGACTATCCAGATGAATCTGACTTGACTCTCAAATTCTACAATCGTGAAACGGATGATCTCATTGAGACATTCAGTTTTGAGGGAACAGATATCATTCTTATGGAGACACTGACTGTTGTCAGCGATCCGGAATTCTCAGTGAATAACGTTCATCTCGTTCGCTATATTCTCACAGATTCCGTTATCACTATTATTAATAATATCATAGAGCGTACCCCGGTCGGTACCGTAGCCAGAATCATGTATGAGCGACCTTTACTCAATGAATTCAAGATGTCATCTGGTGTTCAGGGTTTGTCTAAGGTAGGAGCTGGTGTTTATTTGAACAGTATGAGACAAGTTCTACTGGAGGTTAAAACTAAACCTTGGCCAGAAGGTCAGTGGAGCGGGAATAGTCCCAGAGCATGGGACTTGAATTGGGGGATTCAGGATCCTACGCAGACTCATTTGATGAGAAATAGCCGCTATTATAATCCTAATTCTCGTGATTTTTCGATTCGATTTGAGAACCCTATTTCGGGAACAGTTCAGTATCAATTCTATAACAGTTCCTTAGGGGAAACACTACCAGAATACACGACTGAACCACAAGTTGGTATTGATAGCGTACAAGTTCCGGGGGCACACTTCCTAGAAAATGAGTTTCCCGAAGGTATCTATAGTATTAAAGCATTAATCGAACGATCAGGTGAGTTCTCTTTTCCCTTTATTAAGGATATTCTGCTGGATTCCTCACCTCCAGTCGTTGATGGTATTAGTCCACTTCCTGGACTGAGGGAAGACAAAACCTCGGGACATATTATAACAGACCATGACACCTTGCAACTTTGGCTAAAGGAGGCGCCTATTTGGGTGGTTGCTGATGATTATAATGGTTTTTCCTTCTCCAATTCAATCTCATACAGTTTGGATATTGTCATTGATGGAATGGATACTTTGTCTGTTGACTCAGGTGCTGTTGATTTAAGCCACGATTTTTCAGCGAAGATCGACTATCACCTCAGAGATATCTTGCCAAATTCAAAAGACGGCTTCCTAAACATCGAGCTCAGACTAGAAGATTATGCGGCTAATATGTGGAATGGGTCTTTCCAATATACTTTGAGGACTGGTAGGGAAGGGAAAGACCTTGCTGAAAAGATGTTTAACTTCCCAAACCCCTTCAGTTCTACCAGTGGTGAGGGTACCAACATACGTTACACACTCCTCTCAGATAGATCAGCTGGAAAGTTAGTCGTTTTTGATTCGAGTGGAGACTTGGTATACCGGCATGTTCTGGATGATTCTGAGTTAAAGGCAGGAACACATACTTTCTTCTGGGAGGGATATTCTCTGTTTGGTTATAGGCTGGCGCCCGGTATATACTTTGGATTCCTTGAGGTAGATGGTGAAATCGTCAAATCCAAGATAGCTGTTATAAACTGATGTCAAAGCATTTTTTCTTGATTATCCTATTTCTTGTTTCAATAGCGGGTGCCGATGAAATATCGGGATCGGGCGCTTTTCTGGGCATCGGTCCTTCGGCTCAATCCGCGGCTCTCGGTAACACTATGCACTCTGTTATAGGATCTCCTGCCGCGTTATTTTTTAACCCCGCGAATTTAGGTTTCACGGACGTTGGGAATGCGTATTTCAATGCCAGCACTGACCAATTTTTGGGGAGCTACAATTCGTTTGGCATTCTCTTTCCATTAGGACAGGTGAACATTGGGATGGGTTTTTCCAGTTTGAAGATCGATGAGATTGAAGAGTACGACTGGGATGCTGTCTATCAGGGGTCTTTCGTGAGTAGTGATGTAGGCTTACTAATAGGCATCGCCTATTTTCACAGAAAAATGTCTTGGGGACTTTCAGCAAAGTATGTGAATAGCTCACTTTCTTTGGCGAGTCCTGAAGAGAGTCACACCTTCGGGCTTGATATTGGTTTTACTTCTCAACGATTTGGAATCATGAGCATACCCATAACCCTAGGATTTGCTGCAAGCCGCTATTTTACTCAGAGGGATGCCGATTTCATCGAAGAGTATATTCCTTCAAATGCGGTATTGGGATTGAAAAGTGATTTTTCCTTAACTGCTCCAGTCCAGGGGTTGGAAAATATAATTTTTTCTCCAGTTGTAGACTTGATTCTTCAAAAAACTATGCCAGTAAGACTGCATTGGGGGTTTGCCATAAACCTAGAACCGAAGCTATTTGATCGCACTGAGACTGAGTTGAAAATTATGTTGGGACAGAGAGGTTTATTTATTGAAAACGGTTCGAACATAACCAGTCATGAGATGAATGATATTACTAAAAGATTCAGCTTAGGCTTAGGATTGGCACTATTTTTGCCAAAATATAAATTGCAATTGGACTTGTGTCAAGATTTGGCAAACAGATATGACTTCAACAGGACTTTTTTGACTTTGGGCTTGAGCTGGTGAACTTACTGAGGAACATTCAAGATGATAGAATGACGTAG
>CEQE01060708.1_pt1 | contig 30039 bp, 25 predicted proteins | sample 356201 | NCBI WGS metagenome assembly CEQE01 (sample SAMEA2619970, study PRJEB7988) | marine metagenome | biome: marine biome (ENVO:00000447); feature: mesopelagic zone (ENVO:00000213) & marine oxygen minimum zone (ENVO:01000065); material: "saline water (ENVO:00002010), including plankton...
TTTGGCCAGTGAAACTGTTTCTGTTCGAGACGCTTGTAGTAGAGACAGAAGCCATTGTCTTCCCAGAAGAGGATCTTCAGTCGATTACGTCGTTTATTGATAAACACATAAAGCTGTTTTGAGAATGGACTGTGTTGCATGCCCTGCTCGACGATGACCGCAAGGCCATTGATGGATTTTCTGAAGTCAACGGGCTGACGGTGAAGAAACACCTCTGGCAGGTGGGGGTCAGGACGCATTATTCAAACCCAGGAGTGATTGTAGCCAGGACACATCCGTACCCACGGCACATTCAATCACGACACCACCTGGATGTATCAAGCGAACAGGGATCTGTAGCCCTTTCATGTGCACCGGGACAAAACTACGTCGCCCAGAAGATGTGCTGGGATAGAATTTGTTCTTCCAATAAGTGAAACGGACGATCGGCAGTTCATGTTGCCTGGCATATTCGCGCTGAGACATCGCTGTAGCACGCCAGGCATCGATATGCCGCTTCCAAAATGTGCCTCTCGTCAACTCATCATCTGGCAAGGGTGCTGAATCGTCGTTATCCTGTAACTCCATCGGCATGACCTCCTGGGAAAATGTCTCAGGATAATGATTGCCAACGAGAATATTAATGTGGGTTTCGTAGAGCGCTTACCGGGGATTGGTCTTTACTAATCTCCAAGGTAGTTGGATCAGTCCCAACGCCTTGACACAATCCATCAGGCTGCGAGTAAAAGGCACTGAATTCGAGGGAATTGGACTTCATGATCTGAGACACACTCACGCATCGCAGTTATTACTCACCGGAACACATCCGAAGGTGGTCTCAGATCGGTTAGGGCACTCCACTATAGCGATCACGCTAGACACATACTCTCACCTATTACCGGGCATTGATGAAGGGGCCGCTAACAAGATAGATGAGTTGCTTGGCCCGGCCCTCTCTTTGAAAAACTGAAAATTTCCAGATCTCCGGTTTACATTTGGTTTACATCGGAGCAGACTCGACCCATCTTACAACTTAGAATTAGAATTAGATTTCACTGATAATCCATTGATCTACAAGAAATTATCGGAAGAGGCAGGAGTCGAACCCGCCAGGCACTTCTACAGCACCTCACTGGTTTTGAAGACCAGGCGCCCCACCGGGGACAATGCTCTTCCACCAGCTATGTTATCACGATTAGCCCGCTTCAGAGCCACCCCATTTGGCTCGCCCAACGCCCTCCTTACGCGACCCAATTCATCAGCTACACTTTCAATATACATTCTTGTTTATTGATCTGCCGCGCGGTTTCCGTGCGGCACGGATCCGTTCACCGGTTCAGCAGTACGGGGTAGAGAATGAGAGCCATACTGGAACAAGTAGATGCCCGCACGGACCTCGTTGGGCAGAATCGCTTTGAGATCCTGATGTTCAATCTGACTCAAGGCAAGAAGTTTGCCATCAATGTCTTCAAGGTTCAGGAGGTGCAGCGCATGCCCGCCCTGACCCAGATTCCCAAGAGTCATCAGGTCGTCAGAGGCGTAACGACGGTCAGAGAAAGAACCATACCGGTTATTGATCTCAGCATGGCCATCGGCATGATTCCACTGGAGTGTGATGAGTCCAGCAACATCATCATCACTGAATACAACCGCTCCGTACAGGCATTTATGATAAGACGGGTGGATCGAATCGTGAATCTGAGCTGGGACTCTGTGCGCCCTCCCCCTCCGGGACTTGGTCGCAATCATTACCTAACTGCTATTACCGAGGTGGACGACGACATCATCGAGATTATTGATGTTGAGAAGGTACTCAGCGAAGTGATGCCTTTCCGAACTGAGATCAGTGAGGGCGTTCTGGCAGACAACATCCGTGAACTGACCGATGGCATGCAAGTTATGATCGTGGATGACTCCACTACCGCCATCACTCATCTTCGCAATACGGTGGAGTCCCTGGGCATGGAAGCAATCATAGCGACGGATGGCATGAGTGGACTGACCATGTTAAAGAGTTGGGCAGACGAAGGTATCGATGTTGCTGAGAAGATAGCGATACTCATCACAGATGCGGAGATGCCGCAGATGGACGGTTACAGTCTGACTGCCGAGTGCCGCAAGGACCCACGACTGCAGGATCTGCACATTGTGTTGCATACATCTTTGAGCGGTACGTTCAATCAGGCTATGGTCGATAAGGTGGGTTGTGACGGGTTCCTATCCAAATTCCAACCTGACGATCTGGCCCAGGTGCTGCAAGAGCGCGTCATGGCGATTCATAGTAATCCGGACCGGTAGCTTCGGGCGCCGCACAAGACTATCCAGTCTCTGTAATCGGTATAGAAACTGTAATGCGGGTACCCATCCCAAGCTCACTCTCAACATCCATACGTCCGTTGTGGGCCTGGGTGATCAGTTGGCACAGATAGAGCCCAAGCCCATATCCTCCTGTCTGGCGCTGACGGGAAGGATCCGCTCGATAGAAGGGTTCAGTGACTCTGGCGAGGTGCTCCTTGGCGATGCCATCACCTTCATCTTCAACCAATAACTGGAGATTCTCGCGAAGCCTCAGCACCACGATCTTAACTTTCTTCGACGCGTCGGTTGAATGGCGCAATGCGTTGCTCACGATGTTCTTTATCAACAGTTTGATCCTGACCGGATCCAGATTGATCGATATATCCTGATCGGGAAGCGAAAGCTCCAATCGATCCTGCTCATCCGGAAACTGATCCAGAATCGCTTCATCCACCAGCTCACTGATTGACACCATGCTGCTGTTCAGTGTGGAGTGACGCGCGTTCAGTTTCTCACTTTCCAGCAGGTCATCTATCAACTCTTCCATTTCCTTTACGTCTTGCGCCAGGTTCAGCCTGACTTTTTCGTCTTCGATGAATTCCAAAGACACCTTGGTGCGGGTTATTGGTGAGCGCAATTCATGACTGATAGAGAGGAGCAGTTGCCGTTTGGCTTCCAGCATCTTCTCTATGTCCTCCGCCATGTCGTTGATTACCTGTGACAGTTCTCCCAGTTCATCGTGACGGTGACTCGGGATACGATACTGCAGCTCCCCTTTACCGATCCGTTCTGCTCCGTCCTTCACCCAAGCGATGGGTTGAATCAACCACTGCACCGAGCGGTAGCTCAAAAACAGGATCAATAAAATGGCAGCCAGAGTAACAAACAGGACGAATTCGTTGCTGTCGTCATTGGGATCGTACTGGCTGGATAGGATCATGGAATAGCCGTTTTCTTTGACGACGATGTAGTATCTATCCAGCCACTCCGCGGTCCATGTATCGTCCCTGCCCATGGCGAGCAGATCCAATTGAGACAGTTGCGGTATCTCCGGATGAGTAGCCCAGTCCACATCAGGCCCTTCGACCCGAATATCCATGGATAGTCCACCGGCAACCGATTCGATGCGGCCCACATCAGGTCGATCGGTCAGTTCCTGTCGAACCAGCTCTATGTAGTGGGCAAAATAGGGTCCCACCCCCCTTTCGAAATTAGACGTAATGACAATTCGAAACGAGGTGTAGATGACGGCAAGTAGCAGTATGAGTGTGGCGACGAATATCAGTACCAGCCTGGAGAAGAGCGAAGCTGTTAGCAGATTCAAGATCCTGTCCATATTCCCATTCCTGCGAGCGGCCCCGCGAGGCCGAAAATTACTACCTCTCGGCGATAAAGAAATAGCCCGTTCCCCATACGGTTCGGATGAACCCCGTAGTACGGGCAGAGTCGCCCAGCTTCTGCCGGAGTCGGCTGACCAGTATATCCACGGAACGGGAATATAGCTCGGTTTCGATCCCCCTCAGGTGGTTCAAGATCTCATCACGAGTGAAGGTTTTCCCTGCCGAGGATGCCAGCAGCACCAGCAATTGGTACTCCATCGTTGTCAACTCGATGGGTTCCCCATAGAGCTGCACCGACTGCAGATCCCGGTTGATCTGCAGGTGTTTGAACCTCAGTATGGATGCATCAGGCGGAGTTCCGGACGCTCGCTTCAGGACGCTCTGAATGCGAGCTACCAACTCCCTCGGTTCAAAGGGTTTGGGAATGTAGTCGTCTGCACCCAGTTCCAGTCCGACGATCCGGTCAGTTACTTCGCCACGAGCCGTAAGCATGATGATCGGTATGGTACTGCTCTGGCGGATCGAACGACACACTTCGAATCCATCCTTCTCCGGCAGCATCACATCCAGAATGACGAGGTCCGGCGAATCGGTCTTCAGTTGGCGCAATCCATCGTCAGGATGGGTACACGACTGCAATTCCAGGTCGTAGCGTGAGAAGTAATCTGCCAGCAGTTCACCCAGGCGTTCATCGTCATCGATTAACAGTATGTTTGCCATAGTCAGCTGACGCCTAACTCATCAGATTCCCATTCCTGCACATCAGGAGCTTGAGTTGGATTTCACCCTCTCTGTCAGTAGTTCATCGGTCGTCTGGAATGCACGGGTTAGCGCAAGGTCTATACCCTCCTTAACCGATAGGAAGTACTTCTTGCCCGCATCGGAGGTAGCAAAGTCGAGATAGGTAACCAGGTCCTCCTCTTGCATCTGACCGAACAGGAAAAGATAGGTCGTAAAGATCTGCTGAGTGATCCTGCCTCTGAGGCGAAAGTGAGCGGCATCGACGCGATCCTTCAGACCTTCTCGGCTGCCTTTATCGAACAGCAGGGACGCACTGAGAAGCGAGTTGCCAACACCGAGGCGCAGGCTCTCGGCGAGATTGACAGCGATTACCGAGCCATGGGTGGCCGCGTCCAGTTTTTCGAACAACCGCGCACGAGCCGGGTCCTTGCGATTGGCCTGATGCAGTTCCTGACTCACATCTGCCATCTTGGCGTATTGGCCATCCAGGGAGGCCTCTCTTTCCAATCTCACGATCGTGCGCCCCAAAGGCGAGTCGAAAAATGCCGAGATCGTGTGCAGATCCTGCACGCTCAGGTTCTTCTCCATTTCCCCTGACAACCGGTTTCTTATGGATGAAGCCCGGAATGTCGTTGTCACGATATAGCCGAGCGGCTCCGAGACTTCATTTGGATCGCCGGCAGCGATGATCCCTCTGACCATCATGCGGTTGATCAGAGGCGGCAGGCCCATGATTCGATCCTCAAGTCCGGATGAGGAGATAAGCTCTTGAATAAGTACGGTTTTTTGTGATGTCTCGGCCACAACCGAAGGAATTTCCGAGACGAAGAGGGCAGAAATGACCAGCCAGCCAAGCCACGTCTTTCCAATTGAAGTCGTCATTTCAGTATAAGAGCACAATGGGGGGCCTAAGGAAACAGCCGGGATCACTATTCCGTCTCTTCCACATCCTGGAACTGGAGTTCGTGCAGGGTGTGGTAGAGCCCTTTGAGGGCCAGCAATTCTTCATGACTGCCCAGCTCTTCCACGACGCCGTTATGCAGGACCAGTATGCGATCAGCTTCCTGAATGGTCTGCAGTCGGTGAGCGATGAGTATTGAGGTCCTGCCGACCATTAGCTTGCGCAGTCCGTCTTGAATGAGGAGCTCAGTTTCCGTATCGATGCTGGCGGTAGCTTCATCCAGTATGAGGATTTCCGGATCGGCAGCCAGGACGCGCGCGAACGCCAGGAGTTGCCGCTGCCCCTGCGACAGGTTTGCGCCCCGCTCTACCAGTTCAGAGTCATAACCCCCGGGCAACGCACTGATGAAACTGTGTGCGTTGACCGTTTTCGCCGCCTGGATGGCACGCTCTCTGGAAATGTCCGGATTGCCGAGGGCGATATTGTCGAGAATGCTACCGGAAAATATGTGGAAGTCCTGCAGCACGACGCCGATGCGGCTGCGTAGATCACGGCTGTGAAGATCATTGAGATCGATATCATCCAGAAAGATCAGCCCCCGATCGAAGTCATAGAACCGTCCTAACAGTCTTATCATGGTGCTCTTGCCGGAGCCGGTCGGGCCCACGATCGCCAGCTTCTCACCCGGCTGGATGGTAATGGATACATCATTCAGAATAGGTACATCCGGATCATAGCTGAAGTCGACGTTGCGGAATTCCACCTTGCCCTTAAGTCTGGCTGGCAGCTCGACAGGGCTCAGCGGTTCATGAATCTGTTCGTCCCAGTCCAGCGCCTGGAAGATCCGCTCGCCACTTGCCATCGCCCGAAACAGAATGTTGAGCTGTTCTCCCAACATGACGACAGGGGTGAAGAGCATGTGCATGAATCTGGTGAATAGGATGACTCCGCCAAGGCTCATCTGTTCCTGCACCACCTGGCCTCCGCCATACCATATGATGATTCCCAACCCCATCGAAGCCAGACTGTCATTGAAAGCCCCGTAGATGGTGCCAAGATTGATCGCCTTGTATTCATAGCGGCGATTACTCTTGTTGATCTCTGTGTAGGTGGCCAGATTGCGCTCCTCGCGCAGGCTCAATTGAACCACCTGCATGCCGGACAGGTTTTCCTGCAGATTCTGATTCAGGGAGGACACGCTGTTTCTCACCAAACGAAACACCTCGCGCGAGGCGCGCCTGAAGAAGAACGTGGCGACCGCTACGATGGGCACCAGCAACAGCAGGATAAGGGTCAGTTTGACACTGGTGGACAACATGATGACCAGTGCTACCAGAAAGGGGACGAACTCGCCGATCAGCCCACCCAGTCCCCGCAGCATCTCGTAAAGAGTCTCCACATCATTGGTCACCCGGGTCATGATGCGGCCGATTGGTACCCGGTCATAGAACGACGATGGGCGCGTTTCCATATGCTTAAACAGGTCCTGACGAAGGTCTCGCAGACAGCGGACGATCGAGCTGATCAGGGTCAACCTGTGGGCGTGTCCGGCCACCGCAAAACAGATCAGCAGCACGAAGAATATCAGGCCTGCAGAATAGATCGGCTCAATTCCCAATCGATTTTCCAACCAGATGGTCAGGTCGATCATGCCGAGGTCCGGCATGGGACTGTCCCGTTCGCCCACAATGATGTAATCGACCAGCACTCGACTGATTACGATTTCCATAATCACCGCAACGTAGGAGGTAAACAGGATCAGAATGGCGCTCACGACGAGGGTGATGCGGTACGGTCGCAGCCACTTCATCAAGCGGCCCAGCAAGTGCATATTGAGCACGGCGCCGGATAGTTCCGCATCAAACATGGCGTAGTCGCGACGCGCCTCGCCAGGTCGGGCCTCGCTAGGTCGGGCCTCGCCAGGTCGGGCGTCGTCCTGTGCTCCCGCGCCAGGCGATGCGGATGGATGATTCAGATCAGTCAAGATCGTTCGGCTCCGAGCCCCCGTCAGCCGGACGGGGACATTTCATACTCACTATCGGCACCACTCTCTGAGCTGCCGATACCCTGGACCTGGACCCGTTCCAGTTCTGCATAGATCCCGTTCAGCCGTAGTAATTCTTCATGGCTACCCATCTCCGCAATGCGGCCCTCCTCCATCACGATAATGCGATCGGAATGGCGCAGGGTCGATACGCGGTGGGAGACCAATATCGTTGTTTTGTCCTTACGCACGGTTTTGAGTCGGCTCAGGATGTGCTCCTCTGTTTCCGTATCCACACTGGAGAAGCAATCGTCCAGTATGAGCACGGCAGCATCCCTGATCAGACCACGGGCCAGAGTTGTACGCTGCTTCTGCCCACCGGAGAGGGTCACGCCCCGCTCACCTACGAGTGTCTCCATCTGTTGCGGGAACTCCTCGATGGTATCTCGCAGGGCCGCTGAATCGGCGGAGTCCCAGATAAGATCCAGGTGCCGTTCCGGATCGTCGTAGCTGATGTTGTTTCTAAGGGGCTCGCCGAACAGAAACGGGTCCTGCAATACCTGACCGATCTGGGCGCGTAATCGAGCCAGGGGATAATCGCACACGTCGTGACCGTCCAGGTACAACTGGCCGGGGTTGGTGTCCACCATGCGGGTGAACTGCTTGAGCAACGTGGACTTCCCGGACCCTACACGCCCGACGATGGCTATGGATTCTCCCTGCTTGATGCTGAATGAGATATCTCTAAGAACGCTCGCGTCAGAGCCGGGATAGGTGTAACTGAGATTGCGCAGTTCGAACGACCCACGGATCTCCTCAGGCGTGTCGTTGGTGGGTCGGTCAATGATCTCCGGAACTGCGTCAAAGATTTCATAGAGTCGATCTGTCGACACAGCGGCTCGCTGCAGCAAGGTAACAAAGAACCCGGCCATGCGAATCGGTTGCAGCAACATGTTGAGAAAGTAGAAAAAGACAAACAGCTCTCCGATGGAGATCTGCCCAGTCAGCACCAGATTCCCGCCATACACCAGAATGCCCAGGTGGCCGAGGGACGCGAACAGCGGCATCCAGGCACCCATCAGCGAATTGATGCGGGCCTGGGCATAGAACGCTTGCGCATAGGCATCGTTGCTCAGCCAGAAGCGGGCAATCTCGTTCTCCTCCTGTGCTTGTGCCTGCACAGTCCGGATGCCACTGAGATTCTCTTGGGTGTGGGATGAGAGAGCCGAGAGCCTTTCCTGTACCGCCCTCGACGTAATCGCCAGTTGTTTGGACATGTGCCAGGCATAGAAGAATATCAGGGGTAGCGCCGGGAGGATCAGCAGCGTTAGCGAGGGTGACTTGACCAACATCACAGTCACTGCAATCACCGGCGCATAGATCATGATCACGAGCTGTATCAGACCCATGGCGATGAGTCGCTGTACCAGTGAGATATCCTGTATTGCACGGATCATCAGATCGCCCACGCCGATGCCCGCAAAGAAACGACTGCCCTGTTTCTGCACGGACGCGTAGAGCGTTTGACGAAGGTCGAACGAGACTGAGATACCGACTCGACGGATGGCGCGGCGGGCAAATACGATGAAGAAAAACCGCAGCATCACCGCGGCAACAATGCCCAGGGCCAAGGTCGCCAGAGAGTAGCCACCGGCGGCACTGTTGCCCCTGTCAAGGATATCGATGGCATCGAGCCCTTCGGCCACCAGAAGAAATGACGAGGCTTCGAACAACCGGGCGATAAAGAAAGCCAGGCACCCTGCCAGTATCCTAAGAATATAAGGTCGGACAAAGGGTACTAACTTTACAAGAGACTTCAAACCACCCTACCTGTGTATCTATCCGCCGAAAATCGGGCCGGGAAGCGCCTGGCGAGCCATCGGCACGCTCTCTGCGGGCCTGCGACGAACCATTGGGTTCTATTGAATATAGCTTCTTTTTGGGGCCGCTCCAGCTTGACGCTGCTGCTGGGCAATCGCGTATTGTTACACAAAAACGCTGGGTTGAAAAATGAAAGGCGTCCCACCATCACGGCATGAGACGGTTATCCTCTTGATTAGTAACGGGTATCTTTAAATTCGTGCGGGACCGGTCGCGAATGGCACGAAATTCGCTGCCGGGATACCAGTTCGGAAAACTCTCTTCAGTAGCAATTCTCTGCCCTACTTCGTAGTAGAGCTGCAGGTCCTGGCGAGCACCAGCCATGTCCCAGCCCGAATCATATTCATCCCCGGGTTTGTGGTAACGATTGGCGACATAGTCATCCTGTTGGGCAAGACCCCAATCACGGCCATAATCGACGCTATTCACGCCGCTTTTTGCATAGAGAACGGGTACACCCAGCTTCGCCAGATTGAAGTGGTCGGAGCGATAGAAATATCCCTTTTCAGGTGAAGGTTCCCTTGCCACATAACGGTGCTGTCCATCCGCCGCTGCAGCCAGGTATCGCTCCAGTTCGGAACTGCCATAACCGATCACCACGACGTCGGCCATGGCACCCATCACATTGAGGCCATCCATGTTGATGGCGGCAACCGTATCCTTGAGCGGATAGATGGGATGCGTGCCGTAGTGTTTCGACCCCAGCAACCCGGATTCCTCAGCCGTAACGGCGATAAACAGGATCGATCGCTGCAGCTGCTTGCCCCTCGCTGCAAAGGCTTCCGCCAGGGCAATTAAACCGGCAGTTCCCGAGGCGTTGTCAACTGCACCATTGTATATCTGATCGCCGGACAGGTTTTCATCCCTGCCCAGATGATCCCAATGAGCCATGTAGATTATGTATTCATTCGCTCGAACACTGCCCGGCAGCAATCCGATGACGTTACGAGAGTTGGTTCTGCTGATGCTGTTTCGCAGACGGACCGTCATCTTCAGTGATAGGGCTATCGCTTTGAAATCCCTGCGCAAAGCCTTCTGTTTCAGTTCTTCATAGTCGCTGCCCGCAGCTTTGAACAGTTGTTCAGCGACATCCTTCGTAATCCACCCCTCTACGCCTACTGCTGCGGTATTGTCATCTGCGGTCATCAGATCGAACTGAGCGCCTGACCAACTACCGGAGACGACCTCCCATCCGTAGCCGGCCGCATCTGTTTCGTGAACGATGATGGCGGCAGCAGCTCCCTGCCTGGCGGCCTCTTCATACTTGTAGGTCCATCTGCCGTAATACGTCATGGCGTTGCCGTTGAAAAGCTGCTCATCCTGACTGGCGTAGCCCGGGTCGTTGACCAGCATGAGCACTGTCTTTCCGGCAACATCCAGGTCTTCATAGTCATTCCAGCCGTATTCCGGTGCGACCACCCCATAGCCCACAAAAACCAACTGGCTATCGCTGACGGACACTTGGGCTAAAGCACGCTTGGTCCAGACCATCATCTCGCTGCCGTATCTCAGATCACGGGCATAGTCGTCTCCCTCTACGGAGACAAGCGCAGATGGATCAGCAGTCAGTGCCCGGAGCGGAACGGTTTGAAAATAGCTGTCGCCGTTGCCAGGTTTCAGTCCAGATCTGAGGAACTGCTCCCTGATGTAGTTGACCGTCTTCTCCTCGCCGGGGGACCCGGGCCGGCGGCCTTCGAATTCATCTGAGGCAAGTATCTCGATGTGTCTTTCCAGGTCGGCAAAACTGGGTGTTGGGGTCGAAATTGCCGACTCGACTGACGCTGGTCCCTCGTCAGCACACCCGAGCACGGTCAGGATAAACCCTAACACCGTCAACAGCCTAGCCATTGTTGCCTCTCCCGCCCTGCCCATACCCAAGCGTCTAATCAACACTATTCTCTCATGGAATCGAAGCTTCAGGTATACTCTGACAGGCAGCACAGCAGAGACCCGTCCTTGCATGACACAATCATCGGCCAACACTTTCGTTGTCAACGGATTGATTCTGCTGCTGGCGTTTATCAGCGGCTTCATCATCATGGCGATCGAGTTGCTCGGCGGCAGAATATTGGCACCCTATTTCGGCAGCAGCATCTATGTGTGGGGAAGCATCATCACGGTATTCATGTTGTCCCTTGCCGTCGGTTATCTGTTGGGTGGCAGGTGGTCACTCAACAATCCAAACCTGTCTAGGCATGGATCGTTCTTCATATTCGCTGCAATAGCGCTGGTACCCACAATATACCTGGGTGAGGCGATCATGGATGGGATCTTTGCGGCCGTCGAAGATCCAAGATATGGTTCACTGCTGGTTTCGGCCCTGCTGTTCTTCCTGCCCACCGCCATTCTGGGCATGATCGCTCCCTACTCCGTCCGACTGCTGGTCGAAAACCGACAACACAGTGGTCAGATAGCCGGTAGGCTATACTTCGTATCCACGCTCGGAAGTGCCATCGGCACACTTGCCACTTCCTTCTATCTGGTGCTCTACTTCGAGGTCAATCAGATTCTGCTAACCCTCTGCGTGACGCTCGCGGCGGCAGGCATGGTAGCGATCTTGGCCAAACAATACTGGTTGAATACGTAGACGATGAGCAGTCCTCGCCATTTGAGAAAGCTGGTTACCATCCTGCTCTGCACTGTCTGCTGCCTGCATTCCACCGTGGCGGCGAAGACCATTCACAAGGAGAAATCACTCTACCGCAACATCGTTGTGAGAGAGTCCAACAATCGTCGTTGCCTTGTCTTCTCGGTAAGAAGAGGGGATAAGAATCAGACCTGTACCGATCTTAGGGATCCCAAGCTGCTCGTATTCGCCTATGTGCGCATGGTGTTCGCTGGCCTGCTCGTTAACCCTAATCCGCGCAGGATACTGGTGATCGGCTTGGGGGGCGGGTCGATTCCCACCACTTTGGCCGAGCTGTTTCCCGATGCCAACATCGACATCGTCGAAATCGATCGCAGCGTCGTACGAGTCGCGGAAAAGTACTTCTCATTTGAAGAAAATGACAACATGAAAGTCATCGTTAGCGATGCCCGCGTTTACATCAGGCGTGCTAACGAGCGCGGGCAACATTATGACATGATCATACTGGACGCCTTCACGGGTGACTATATCCCGGAGCATCTGATGACTGTGGAGTTCTTCGAAGAGGTGAAACAGCTGATGACTTCCGATGGTGCACTGATAGCAAATACGTTCTCAAACAGCCGGCTGTACCATCATGAATCGGTTACCTATCAGCGCGCGTTCAAAACCTTTTTCAACTTCAAGATGTCGTTTACCGGTAACCGGGTGATCATCGCCACGACCCAACAGCTGCCCGATCTAAAGCTGCTACAGGCAAGAGCTGCGCAGTTCGCCTTTCGCCTGGGCCGCTATGGCATCAAATTCAAAACGTATCCAGAGCATATGAGTAAAGGGATCGACTGGGACACCAGCAAGCGACCCCTCACAGATCAGTTTTCACCAGCTAATCTACTAAGGTGAAGACAGATGACCAGAGAACGGACAAGGGCCACGTGAAGCCGTCGAAAGTGCCGTCAGCCACGCGGATGGATCTCTTGGTCTTCTTGCTGTGTTGCATCTGCAGTTGCAGCTGCCTGGCTTCGCCTCTCCTGGCAGGTGACTGGAAACTAAACCGTCAGTTGAGCGATGACGTAGAAAAAACGTGGGACAGTCAGCGCAAGAAAGAAAAGCGCGCCGATCGTTACCGAAGACGCAGCCAGAGTCAGCGAGGGTACCGGAGCAGACCCGGTGGCAGACGGGGCGTTGCAGCCGGGATGGGCTTGGCATTCAGACGGTTCCTGCCTCGATCTAACCTTCTAACCATCGAACTGCGCGCACAAGCCATAGATCTGCGTTACGCGGACGGTAACACGCGCCTCATCGATCTGTCGCCGCAAGGTCAGGCTGTCAGTGCTAAAGGCAAGCCGGGCGAAGTGGAGCGGACCGTGGTGATCGCCGGTTGGGAAGATGGCAGGTTGTATGTGGAAAACACCACCGAACAGAACGTCAAGATACACGAAGTCTACTACCTGAATGCCGGTGGCGTTCGCCTGATTGTCGAAACGGAAATGACGGCTCCTGGGTCGGAAGCCGTCAAGACGCGTCGAGTGTTTGATCGCATCGTCAGGATCAACTGACAGCGGGGGTGCCACTTTTTCCTTGCGCCCCCTTTTACGGACAGCAGTTCCCACATACAATCGCAACAACCAATCCCAACAGCCGCATTCATATTGTTGAGCAGGAGCCAGGTATGTCACGCAGAGAGCAGATCAAGTTGAGCGAGGAGGACATCTCAGCCTATATCAGGTCCGCAAGAACCATGATTCTCGTTTCCAACGGTAGAAAGGGTTTTCCCCACCCCATGCCGATGTGGTTTGCAGTAGATGAAGACGACCAGATTGTGATGACCACATTTCGCAAGAGCCAGAAGGTGCTCAATATCAAGAAAGACTCCAAGGTTGCTCTGCTGGTGGAGTCCGGCAACGCGTACGAGGAACTCAAGAGTGTGCTGATCCTGGCTGAAGCTGAGATAGTGGACGAACTCGAATATACCGCCGAAGTCATGTCGCGCGTCAGCATCTTCAGAGGAGACGCGCGCGCAGACCAGAAGGATGCCGTCCGGCAGGGATCCATGGGTCAAGCACCCAAGAGGGTGGTGATTCGATTCAGGCCCGTTTCGGTCATGTCCTGGGACCACGCCAAGTTGCACGGCGTCCACTGAATGGCTAGCGGCTGTGCAAGTCCCGTGCAGCCGCCCGAAAAACGGCAAAAACCACCAAAAACACACTGTATGTAGTATTGTGGCCGCAACGGAGCACAATATATAGTACCTGCGTTGTTCTGTCGAGAAATCTGCCTTTCATGCCTCTGGAAGCGCCGCAGATCCGACTTCATAACATCAACACTAAGCTATTCAAAATGTCCCTTAAGACTGTATAATCGGGCCCGTTGGCTTATTGGTAGGCTAGAAGAGAGACGATTTGGCTGGATGACATCGGTTCAGTCAATAACATCCCATCTACATAAGCTTGTATGGGGTGCATTTCCAGTCGTTTACTCAGCATGACCTGCTAATGAATCTACATCGAGTAAGGTTACGTTACGCTGATGAATATCCAATTATCCCAATCAATAGGAAGGGAGGGACGTAATGATAAGAATCTCTAGGACTGCTTTAATGATCGGCTCGTTGTTACTACTCGCTGGGGGAGCACCTGTAGCGATGGCTGAGGAGGAGCAACTGGAAGAGGTGGTCATCACCGGCTCTTATATCAAGAGAGATAGTTTCGACTCGGCGTCGCCGTTACAGGTGATCGACCAAACCGATATTTCTCTCAATGCCACGCCTGCTTTGGGTGAGGTACTCGCCAATCAGACCTTCAACTATGGTAGTGACATGGTAACCAATACCTTCGCAACCAGAGGGCAGGGAGGGGTAGCCACCTCTGCGAACCTGCGCGGCCTGGGCGGTGGGGCGACACTGGATCTGATCGACGGTCATCGGACGACGCAGAGCAATCTGAACAATCAGATACCGCAGATCGCTATTTCCAGAATCGACATCCTGAAAGATGGTGCTTCTGCACTATACGGCTCGGATGCAGTAGCTGGTGTGGTGAACATCATCACCAGAAAGGACTTTACCGGCTTTGAGCTGGGGTATTTCTATACCCAGGACAGCCAGGACGATCACTATGAGAACGTGGCTGAGTTCATCATGGGTGGGGATATTGACAACGGTCATGCGGTTCTCGCGGGATCCTATCGTCGTCGTACGACGCTACAGATGGTCGACCGGCCTAAGTTGCTGCGGGGAAGTTTTTCCCGTTCAGGAACCGGTAATCCAGGTCGTTGGAATGTACCTACGCGTGATGCAGCGGGCCAATTGACAGGCTCTTCGGTTGTGCAAACTGATCCAGGTTGCGGCGCTTACGACGGGCCGTCTGGTGCGGACGTAGCCTTGAAAGGGAATCGCAAGAGCGGTTGGGTACAAGGCACGGTATGCCGATTTGAGTTCGGTGAATTCTGGAACTATATGAACCCTAACGAGCAGTTGACGTTCATGTTCGATTATCAATACGACTTTACCGATAATCTGCATTACAACTTTGACATCACCTATTCGAGGCAGATTACGGGTAGTCGGGGATCACCACAGAATCCGGGCGGCAGAACGGAAGAGTTCCCGGACGTCCTCGGGGATCACCCGGGTAATCCGTGGAGGGCGTTCTATGATGCAGATGCTGACGGCGTGATCGACGATGGTGAACGCCTCTTTGCGGCGGATATCGATGGCAATGGTGTACCCGACCGTAATCGCTATGGGGTTGTGCAATTGGCCGCGGCTCCTTTCGATCCAACTTCGGGTATCGCGTTCAATGAAGACGTTGACGTGATCGCGTTGCGTGCTTTCGGTAAGTTGGGCAGAAAGCCGAATTCGTTTCATGCGGATGGCTCCAACTCCGGCAACTCGAGCTACGACAGTTACAACTACATGATCACCAATTCATTACGTTACGAAATTCCGGATACGAACTGGGCTTTTGAAGGTTACGCACTGTTTCAACATGAACATCTCGAGTTCTTCCAGAAAAATACCAGCCAGACAGCGCTTCTTGCGGGCTTGGTAGGCGACCTTGGATTCAACAATGATGAATACTGGAATCCGTTCTCGACCCAGGAATTGACATGCGTCGATCGTATCTGCACGAAACAAGCCACTGCTCAATACGAGAATTCACGGGCAGTGGTTGAAGCGGTCAACATTGCCGAAGCCGACTTTTTCCTGGAAGACTTCTGGGTATTGGAAGGCGTTTTCACCGGCGAATTGATCGAGCTACCTGCTGGTGCGCTAAGCGCAGCGTTCGGTATTCAGTACGTCGAATATACGGCTGAGAACGATGACGGTTCGGCACGGAACCGCTGCGATTGGCACGAAGGCGGCTGTGCGTTCGACTGGAAGTTGTCACAGGACAGCTATGCACCTTTCTTTGAATTGAGCATACCGGTCTCCGATGGCGGCTCCCTGGGTGATATGGAAGTGCAGCTGGCTGGTCGCTACACAGACTACGGCGCTGGAATCGACTCTTTCGATCCCAAGATCGCTGTGTTGTGGCACCCTATCGACATCTTGTCACTCCGAGGCTCTTACAGCACGGCGTTTATCGCACCGAGCCTGAATGAACTGAATCAGCCTCCAACCTGCGGTCTACAGACCATGAACGACCCGTTGACCAGCGACTTCGAGAACTCATTCCGCGTGAATTGCCGTACCGGCAATCCGAACCTGGTACCTGAGTCTGCAGACGTCTTCAACATTGGCGCGTCAGTGGCACTGCTGGACGGTGATCTGACCATCGGAATCGACTATGCGAGTTACGATTTCGAAGATCGAATCTCCTCTCCCGCCGGCCAGACTGTAATCGATGCCGACTTTGAAGCATTCGAAGCGCAAGGCGGCGATGTGACTAGCGCGGCGTCCGTCAATGCGTGGATCAACGGCGCTGCAAATCCACTGATAGAGCGAGACATCACCGGCGTGATTACGAAGATCAGTACCGGCTTTGTCAATGCGCAGTCGATGAAGCATATCTCCTGGGATCTCTACGCCACATACAATCTGTCAGTGGATAACTACGGCGACTTTCGCTTTGGGCTCGACGCAACCTTGGTCAAAGAGTTTAGTTTTAATCTGGGCTTCGGTGCTGGAACCGGGGATGGTGCCGGCAAACAGAACGAGCTGATCGCAGAAATCCCGCCGCTGCCGGATTGGAAGATAAACGGCACGGTTAACTGGTCCATGGCTAACCACAAGGCGATGGTGAGAGTCCGCTGGGTGGATGATTTGGAGGAAACGAGGTACTTCAGCGCGCCCACGCGCAGGACCCTTGATTCAATCGTTTATGTGGACCTTACCTACGGTTATACGTTTGAAGGTCTACTGGGTGGTGACCGGCAGACCCGCTTTGAAGTGGGTGGCAGGAACATCTTTGATGAATTCCCCGAGCCCATCTTTAATCTAGGTGGCATCGAATCGTTCATTCACGATCCACGGGGCCGAACGTATTTCCTGCGCTTGAACCAGGATATATAAGTTCGAACTAAACGTGTTAGAAATAGTGGCCCCGCAAGGGGCCACTTTTTTTTGCAGGCATCACATCATGAGACTACCGATTCTGGCTGCGATCGTGTTGCTGTCCAACGGCGTGTGTGAAGCACAAGTCAGAGACTGCAAAGAGATTAAGGATGACCGCGAGCGCCTGGCGTGTTTTGACTCGGACGCAGCAGATCACGATCAGGCCGATACGGAGCAAGCGGTAACGCGTGAAGAAAACGCAATAGAGTCAACGCCCGTACCGGTCAGAGCCAAGACTGAAGGAAAGAAGAGGCTCTTGGGGTTTGGCAACAGGAAGGACAAGCGCAGAGAGAAACAGGAAGCAAGCAATCCCAGCTACATCAGCAGCACGATTGTTGCGGTTCGAAGGACAGGTCTGGACAAACAGATCGTTGAATTGGAGAACGGGCAGGTGTGGATGGTCACTGAACCCGTACTGCAGAGGATCAGGGGCAATCAAAAGGTGACCATAAGTCAGGGGCGTTTCAATTCCTTCCGTTTGCGTTTGGCCAATAACGTGAGTTTCCGTGTTCATCGCGTAAAGTAATCCGACAAGCGCCTGGACTGACAAACACATCAACCACTATACTGTTTCCACAGTGAAGCAAATGCGACGACATTTTGCATCCGGCACAATCTCTCATATGACGAACGATAGCAGCGGAAACACAGCGGACGAGCGCAGAAAACAGACGCGATATACCCATGGCGACCTGCACCTGTCCATCGCCTATCCCGGCATCAAGGGCATGCTGAAATTCAACCCCATCGTGGAGTGTGTCGATTTCAGTTCGACCGGACTGCAGTTCAAGTGCGATAGACCCTTCCAAATGGACGATCGAATCGTCATCGATCTCTGTGTTCAGGAAGAGTGCATCTACGAACTGTATGGCTTGGTCTGCCATACGACTGAACTAGAAGATGGCTATCTCTGCGGCGTCCGCTTTTGCTTCGAAGAAAAACGCATGCAGCAAGAAGACGTAAAACGAACCCTCCTCAATATCGAAAGCAACCTACGCTTGAACGACGAGTACCCGGAGTCGGTCACCCGTTAGACGAACGCGTGCTACCTGAACAGCTTCCTGGCAGTCACTTTGAATAGGATGAAGAGCACGATTCCTATGGCCACCAGGCTCTCCAGGGATGCGAAGAAGCCCACCAGAATGCGCAACTTGAAGATGATCAGCACCACCAGGAAGCTGAGTCCGATCAGCATCATGAGGCCGGACAGTCGTTCAAATCCAGGCAGGCGATCCAGGTCCGAGCTTCGAGCGATCAGCAGGAAGGTCGCCACCATCGATATGACCGGCAGAAAGTAGATTAGAAAATCCACCTCGAGTAGATTCTGCCGTACCATGAACAGCGAATAGGCGATCAGGACCACCGCGACGGTGCCCGGTACGCCCACCAGATAGATCAGCACGGAATAGCCGTAATCCCACGCTGTCAGGGGGCCCTCCTTGGGAATAGTGAACTGTGCCATCAGCCAGGCCAGCAGGGGCGGCAGCGCAAAGAAGCCGATGATAATCAAAGGGTAGTTGCCGACCTGTTCGAACAGATCCTGTATGCTCATGGCAGGTTCCCGCTCATACGGCCGTGTATCCCCCGTCGATGACGAGTTCGCTTCCGGTCATGAAACTGGAATCATCCGAGGCGAGGAAGAGTACGCCCCTTGCGATGTCGATCGGTTCCCCCAACCTGCCGATGGGATGGCGAGGCGTCAGATAATTCCTGATATCCTCCTCGCTCGCGCCCTTCTGAATCATGGGCGTCCATACATAGCCGGGATGGACGGAGTTGACTCGAATGGCGAGGCCGTTGTTACCACAGTAGACAGCGACCGATTTAGTCAGCAATCTGACTCCCCCTTTGGAAGCGTTGTACGCCGCGTTGGCTCCACCCACCATGCCCATGATGGAAGATATGTTGACGATCGAGCCACCGGCTTCGCGCATCACCTTGACCGCTTGTTGCGTGCCAAGGAAAACCCCATCCAGGTTTACACTCAGCACCTGACGCCATGCTTCAAAAGGCGTATCTTCGAAAGCCTGTGCGCCACCACCGATGCCGGCGTTATTCACGAGCACATCCAGGCGACCGTATGTCTCGAGGGTCGTGGCGACAACTGTATCCCAAGCCTCGCCACTGGTTACATCGTGCTCGACTGCCAAGGCGGATCTCCCGGTATCGCGGATCATCGCGACCGTCTCTTCGGCGGCACCGATATCAAGATCGGTCACGACCACGTCCGCACCGGCCTCAGACAGGAGCTCGCTGCAAGCTCTGCCTATTCCGCTGCCGCCGCCGGTCACTATCGCCGCCTTGCCATCGACTCTGTTCATGGGATCTCCGTCGCAATTGCGCTCCTCGAAAAGTGTACCATGGCGAAAAGTGGAAAAGCCAAACCGGTCGCGGGCGGCAATCCATCGAGGGCGGTGCTTCGCGAGGCCCCAAACCATGGAGAGTGAAAACTCTTGGGGAATCCCGCTCTATATGTTGTGTTTGGTTCTGTTCTAAGGCACAATATGTAGTCTTTCGCGTTCAATTCCTACACTAATCGGTGCTCGTATCCGCTATTAGTCGTGATCGTATCAACTATATAAGAAAGGGCATGATATGGACTCCTCCGGCGTAAAACCCAATCTGAAAGCTGTTCCCAAAACCATCTCCGACATCGCCTATCAGCAGACATCGCAGGACATCTGGGAGAATAAATACTGTTTGAAAACCAAGCAGGGAGAGATGGTCGATCAGAACATGGATGAGACGTTTCAGCGGGTGGCGAGGGCCTTAGTCCAGGTTGAAGCCGATGACACGCAGGAGCACTGGTATGAGGAATTCCTATGGGCGCTCCGCCAGGGAGTGATTCCGGCGGGACGCATCATATCCAATGCCGGTGCGCAGGAGCACAAGCCGGCCACCTCGACGATTAACTGTACCGTCTCGGACACCATCCACGATTCCATGGAAGATATCCTGAAGAAGAACGTGGAGGCCGGATTAACCCTTAAAGCCGGTTGTGGTATCGGCTATGAATTCTCCACCCTCAGGCCCAAGGGCGCCTATGTCTCCGGTGCCGGCGCCTACACCTCCGGTCCGCTCTCCTTTATGGACATCTACGACAAGACCTGTTTCACGGTCTCGTCGGCAGGGGGTAGGAGAGGCGCGCAGATGGCCACCTTCGATGTGAGCCACCCGGATGTATTGGAATTCATCCGGGCCAAACGTGAAGACGGACGCTTGCGTCAATTCAACCTTTCCCTGCTGATCACGACCGAGTTTATGGAGGCGGTCAGACAGGACTCTGAGTGGGTGCTCAGTTTTCCCATCAGCGAAGCGGAAATGAAGGCAGATGATGTGAGCCTGCTCGACTCTGAACTGGTATTGTGGCGTGACTATCCCATCAAAGACGGCTATATCACTAACGATGTGGGTCTGGTCGCGTGCCGCATTCACAAGAAGATTCGCGCTCGCCGCGTTTGGGATGTGATCATGTCCTCAACCTACGACTATGCTGAGCCCGGATTTCTTCTCATAGATAAAGTCAATGAGATGAACAATAACTGGTTCTGCGAGAATATCCGCGCCACCAACCCCTGTGGAGAACAACCCCTGCCCCCTTACGGCAGTTGTCTGCTCGGATCCATCAACCTGTGTAAATTCGTCAGCAAACCATTCACAAGCGAAGCTGAATTCAACTGGGAGAGTTATAAGAAGGCGATTGGCATCTTCACACGCATGTTGGACAACGTCGTGGAAATTAACGGCCTACCCCTGCCGCCACAACAGAGTGAGATCTTCAGAAAGAGACGTCACGGCATGGGTTACCTTGGCCTCGGTTCCACCATCACCATGATGGGAATGCGCTATGGCGATGAAAGATCGGTAGAGTTCACGGAAAAAGTAACAAAGGAACTTGCCCTGACGGGGTGGCGTACCGGCCTTGAATTAGCCCGGGAGAAGGGCCCTGCTCCCATCATGGAGGAAGAGTTTACGGTCACCGGTGAACTGCTGCGAAAGAGACCGGAAATGACGGATGCGAATCACAACATCGGTGACACCGTCAAAGGTAAGGTGCTGCTCGCCAAGTACAGCCGCTATATGCAGAAACTAGCCAATGAAGATCCGGACCTGGTAGCTGCTATCGCTGAGGACGGTTGTCGCTTCACGCACCATAGTTCGATCGCTCCGACCGGTACGATTTCCTTGTCCCTTGCCAACAATGCCAGCAATGGCATCGAACCCAGCTTTGCCCATCAGTACTCGCGCAATGTGATCGTCGAAGGCAAGAAGAGCAAGGAGAAGATGGACGTCTTCTCGTTTGAACTGCTTGCCTACCGCAGCCTCGTTAATCCCACAGCTCACCCCTATTCCGAAGTCGACGAGGAGAAACTGCCCGACTACTTTGCTACTGCGGATGACATCTCACCGATGCAACACGTGGACATACAGGCGGCGGCTCAGAAGTGGATCGATTCATCGATCTCTAAAACCGCCAATGTACCCACCGACTATCCCTATGCAGAATTCAAGGATATCTATCTCTATGCCTATGAGAAGGGATTGAAAGGGTGCACGACTTTCCGTTTCAATCCGGAAGTGTTCCAAGGGGTGCTGGTGAAAGAGGAAGACCTCGAGAGCACGACCTACAGGTTTACCTTGGCCGATGGCAGTATCATCGAGGTCAAGGGGAATGAAGAGATCGAATACGATGGCGAACTGCATACTGCCGCCAATCTGTTCGATGCGATGAAGGAAGGGTATTACGGAAAGTTCTAGGCAAGAGCTAGTATGCTGGATATTTATCCAGTACTGGTTATAATTACAGATAAACAATTACACGGACTGACACCATGGCTATTAAGATAGAACAGGAGATCATCGGTTTTTCCATCGGCAAAGAGGACGAAGAGATACCGGAGGAAAAGAGGCTCGACGTGGAACACATGCATGAAGATGTTGCCCGGCCGGAAATGCTCCTGGGTTCCACCTACAAGATAAAGACGCCGCTCTCCGATCACGCCCTTTACGTGACCATCAATGACATCATCCTGAATCACGCTACCGTGCATGAACAGCGTCGACCCTTCGAGGTATTCATCAATTCCAAGAACATGGAGCACTTTCAATGGGTCACCGCCCTCACTCGCGTCATCTCCGCGATCTTCAGAAAGGGGGGTGATGTCGCATTCCTGCCCAATGAACTGAAACAGGTGTTCGACCCGCAAGGGGGGTATTTCAAAAAGGGGGGCCGGTTCATGCCGTCCCTGGTGGCAGAAATCGGCGAAGCCATTGAATCTCACATGAAGAGTATCGGCCTGATAGAGGAAGAGGAGTTGAGCGATCCTCACAAGGCGATGATCGAAGAGAAGAGACAGGCGCTGGAGCAGGCGACCCATATGGACGCCGTGGAAGCAAGCGACTATCCGGACAGTGCGCAACTGTGTATGAAGTGCAGCGTCAAGGCGATGGTGATGATGGACAACTGCCTGACCTGCCTGAATTGCGGTGAGTCCAAATGCGGCTAGGAGCCAGGTGAATAGGAGAAACAGATGTATGCAGGCCTATCTTGACCAGCTCAAAACGATACTCGACAGCGGCACACGCAAGGAGGACCGCACCGGTGTAGGGACCCTTTCATCATTCGGCTTGCAGGCACGCTACCACATGTCAGATGGCTTCCCGGCGATGACAACCAAGAAACTTGCCTGGAAGCTGGTCGTGTCTGAACTGCTATGGTTTATCTCCGGTTCCAGCAACATCAACGACTTAAAGCGGATCTACAAATCCAATAAGATCTGGGATGCAAACTATACGGACTATCTGCTCAGACTCGGACTGACTGAAAATGACGGTGACATGGGCAGCGTGTACGGCAAGCAGTGGCGTCACTGGCGATCGGCTTCAGGTGAGGTGGATCAATTGCAGCAGGCGATCGATACCATCATAGGCGATCCCCACTCGCGCAGAATCATTGTAAACGCCTGGAATCCGGCGGAAGCTGGTCCGCATCAGGTCGCGTTACCGCCCTGCCACTCCTTCTTTCAGTTCTATGTGGCAGACGGGAAGCTGTCGCTGCAGATGTATCAGCGGTCTGCCGATATGTTCCTCGGTGTACCCTTTAACATCGCTTCCTACTCGCTACTGCTGCACATGGTTGCCGTGATCACCCATCTGCAACCGGCCGAATTCATCCACAGCATTGGCGATGCCCATATCTATGCGGATGCAATTGATCAATGCAAACTGCAGGTGGCTCGCAAACCGTTGCCACCGCCTACCTTGAAGATCAGGGATCGAGGGCAGTCATCTATCGACGATTTTGAGATGGATGATTTCACGCTGGAAAACTATCAGTGTCACGGGGCGATTCGGGCCAATATGGCTGTTTAGGCCGGCGAGGTCAGCGGCACGCACTATGCGGCTCGGGAGCGCACCGTTGAATTCAGTTTCTGGTGGTTCCTTCTATCCCGCAACAAGTACCCGTGCAGTTCGATCCAGGATCGGAAGATGGCGAGAGATTCCGGAGTGGCAGTGATCTGCAGGAGCTTGATCTGGTCACCGTCGGTCACGGCCATGGTTTGCCCCTCGAAGACGAAATCCGGCGCACCTCGGAGCGAGAAGCGGGATGACCAATCCCGAAAGATCTCACCGTTTCTGACGATCGGCCCTTCGACAGTTCGATATTCGTGGCCATCCATCAGGCGATCAAAGTTGTGCACCGCCTGTTTCAGTATCTTCAGGATCTGATCCCTGCCGCGTACAACCACCGATTCATCTGGCAGACGATATTCAGCGTTGTGCGTGAAATACTGCGCCAGTCTCTGCCACTGATCGTCTTGAATAGTCTGCTCAAAGTCATCGACATAGGCTTGAAATAGGGCTAAGTCCATAATCACTTCTTCCTTGAAAGATCCCTACTATAAATATAGCAAAACATTTGCAGGTGTGGGTGCGGCACATTGCTGGTGTTGCTGCGGGAGATCGCCGGCGTTGGTGCAGGAATGCCGGACCCCAAAGATGCTATCATTGGTCTAACCCTCCATATCACTCATCTGTTCTAAGGTACTGGTTTGACGCAATTCAGCCTGGGTCAACGCTGGATCAGCAATGCTGAGCCTGAATTGGGGATGGGTCAGGTATTCGCCATCGCCAGCAGGCAAGTCACCGTTCACTTTCCCATCAGCGGCACCAATCGAACATATTCGGAGCAGCGGGCTCCCCTTACCCGGGTGAGATTCAGCCCCGGCGATGAGATCGAAAGCGATGAAGGCTGGATCCTTCAGGTCACGTCCGTTACGGATGTGGATGATCTGATCGTCTACCACGGAATCGCCGAAGGTGAGGAGAGAATCCTGATCGAAACGCGACTCCAGGAGGAGATCCGCTTTAACAAACCCCAAGAGCGCCTGTTCAGCCATCAGATAGATGCAAATGAGTGGTTTGACATTCGCTATCAGACACTCACGCACCATGCAAGACTGGTCCAATCCAGTTGCCGGGGGCTGTGTGGGCCACGCGTAGCGCTGATACCGCACCAGCTGTATATAGGCAATGAGGTCGCCGGACGGTTTTCCCCGAGAGTGCTGTTGGCCGACGAAGTCGGTCTCGGAAAGACCATTGAAGCCGGACTGATTGTGCACCAGCAACTGCATACCGGTAGAGCCAACCGAGTGCTGATCATCGTACCAAAAGCCTTAACCTTCCAGTGGTTTGTCGAGATGATCCGCAGATTCAACCTGCAGCTTGCGGTCCTGGATGAGGAGCGTTGTCAACAGATTCAGCAGGACAATATGGAAGCTGATGAGATAGAGCAGAGCGAGTCGCAGGAGTCGACGCCCGGGCCCGACGCCTATTCATTCAACCCCTTTCATGCACAGCAGTTAGTCCTTTGTTCAATGGATCTATTCTCGGATAATCCCCATCGGACCCAGCAGGCGGCAGAAGGTGATTGGGATCTGCTGGTGGTGGATGAAGCCCATCATCTGGCGTGGAGCCCTGGCAGCGTCAGTAGGGAATACCGGGTCGTCGAGCAATTAGCTGAGGCCGTCAAGGGGGTCCTGCTCTTAACCGCGACTCCTGAACAACTGGGCAAAACTGGCCACTTTGCCCGGCTGCGACTGCTGGATCCCGACAGGTTCTACAGTTTGGATGCATTCCTCGAGGATGAAAACCGATACCAGTCCATCGCCGGGCTGATCGACGAACTGATCGACATCCCGGATGTCGATATCGCAGCAAAGATCGATGACGTAGTCGAGCAAACCGGAATCGCGCTGCGTCGAACCGATTCGGGCGCTGAGCTAATCCAGCAGTTGCTGGATCGGCACGGCACCGGACGAATACTGTTTCGCAACAGCCGCGCCACCGTAAGCGGATTCTCTCCGCGAATCCTTGCTGCGGTTCCGCTGCCATTTCCAAAAGCGTATGAACAGTGCCTGCAATCGGAGTCGCTGCTCGAATTGCTCTGTCCGGAAAGGCAATATTCCGATCGCGGCATTGGCAAGTGGATTGAGGCGGACCCACGCGTCCCCTGGCTGGTGGCATTACTGGGCACCTTGAACTCGCAAAAGGTGCTGATCATCTGTGCCAACGCCGCCACTGCTGTCGATCTCGAAGACCACTTGAAGCGTCGCCAGGGAATCAGTTCAGCAGTGTTCCACGAAGGGATGGACCTGATCGGCCGCGACCGGGCAGCAGCCTACTTTGCCGATCCGGACCGGGGCGCACAGGTGTTGATCTGCTCGGAAATCGGCAGTGAAGGGAGGAATTTTCAGTTTTCCCAGCACCTGGTGCTGTTTGACCTACCGCCGAATCCCGATCTGGTGGAACAACGCATCGGTCGATTGGATCGGATCGGACAGCGTCATGTGGTCACGATACACGTGCCCTACCTGTCTGACTCAGTTCATGAACTGCTGTTCCGATACTACCATGAGGGGCTCAACCTGTTCGTTGAGCCAAATCCCGCTGCCCAGAACCTTTTTCCCGACACCCAGCCGCAACTGGAGACACTGATCTACTCTTGCGCCCGAGCCGGCAGCCTGCCTCCCCAGTTGGGACAGTTTATCAAAGATACCGCCAGGCTCAATCTGGACAGAAAGGAGATGCTGGCCGGCGGCAGGGATCGTCTGCTGGAGCTGAACTCCAATCGAAGTGAAGTCTCTGCTCGATTGATCGATGAGATCCTGACCAACGAAGGCGGCGCAACGCTGCAGCACTACATGAGCCAGGTGTGCGATCTGCATGGCCTGGAATCGGATCCCCTCGACCTAAATGTCGATCTGCTTAAGCCTACCGAACGCATGCAACGTCACGTTGCGGTCAGTCTGGAAACTCAACAGAGATTCCGCTTCCCGGAGCTTCCGGAAGATGGTGTGCGGATAACTTTCGATCGCGCCACAGCGCTCGCGAGAGAAGATGTTCTGTTTATGAGTTGGGAGAGTCCCATGGTGATCCAGGCGATGGATCTCGTCATGACGGATATCCTCGGCAACTGCTGTGCCATCGTAATCAAGCATCCGAGCTTCCCAACCGGCACGGTGTTGGTGGAAGCGCTCTACCAGGTGGAAACTGTCGCGCCGGCTGAACTTCAGGTACATCGATACCTGCCAGCTGCACTTGTCAGGTGTCTCATGGATGCAGACGGTCACAATATTGCGTCTCAGCATGAATACCAGAGTTTCTGCGGACAGGAGCTTAGCATCGATCCTAACGACCTGTTTAGGATTATCGAATCACAGGCAGCAGGGCTCAAGACCATGATCAGCCAAGCAGCAGAATCGGCCAACGCGGTGCTCAAGCAGGTCATTGACGTTGCCATGCGTGAAATGGCGCAGGACCTTGAGACTGAGCTGCACAGACTGACAGAGCTGCGTAAAGTAAACGCAAACGTGCGCACAGAGGAGATCGACTTCCTGCAATCGACCCGTCAGCGAATGACGCAGGCCATCCACAAGGCGGCTCTGCGCCATGATGCGATACGGGTAATCATCGTAGCTTGAAATCGCGGCCTAGGGGCTGGGGTGGCTATACCAGAGCTGGTAGCTGATCCAGGCCGATCATCACAACGACCACAAGCAGTATGGTTGCTCCCAACACGAGTCGGGTAATACGACAGAATCTGCAGTCGGTGGTCATGCTAACCGCGGCGGCGAAAAGAGATTTGACTTAAGTATAGCCCATCAGGTAATCGGCGGAAGTCCAGCCAGCTCCATCTCATCGGGTGTCGCATCGCGCACTTCGATAACGCTAATGCCAAAGTTCAGCGTGATGCCCGCCAACGGATGATTGCCATCGACGCTTATTTCATCGCCGTTTACAGCCACCACTTTGACGACTTCAGCTTCATCTTCCGATCCTACCTGGAACAGCATGCCGACCTCAATGTCGCCGTCGATCCCTTCAAACATCTCCGGAAAGACGGTGCGTATCAGGGAGCGCTGCGGCCAGCCATAGGCATCTTCCGGTGGGATGGTGACCTTGAAGACGTCACCGGCTGAGCGGCCCTGCAAGGCCCTCTGCAGCCCCTTGATCATGGTGCCATCCCCCTCGACAAAGGAAAGCGGCTCGCCTCCTTCGGAAGAATCCACGACCTCGCCGTCATCGTTCATAATCGAGTAGTCGAAACGATAGTATCCGGGCACCCGAATCATCCTTAGCGGACCTCACGTTTGCGCAATGTCATGCGGCAAGCTCTGTGAACAACTGACGGTACTCAGCCACCAGATGACCCCACAGAAACTGGTCGACGGCGGGCGCTGCCATCAGCCGGCTCTCATCCGCCATCTGCTTGATCGCCACTATCTTGCTGGCAGCAGAATCAGCTTCGGCTTCCTTATCTTCACAGGAGTTGTAACGAAATGCCGCTGGAATAATCTCCTGATAGACCAATCGATCCGGCACCACTGGCAGGCAGCCACAGGCCACAGCTTCCAGAACCGACAGGCCCTGAAACTCGTGCAGAGCGGTGGATAACACCACATGGCTCTCAGCCAGTAGATTCCTGTACCTCTCCGCATCGCTTACGTATCCGCACTGTCCTAGGCACCCGGCTGCCTTCAGGCACTCGATCACTTCTTCCATTTCCGGCGGGCACCGTCGAAACTGCTGCCCGAGCAGATGCATGTTGAAGTCGATTCCAATGGACTGTAATCGCCGCACCAGCAGCAAGAGACGCTCGGGACCCTTGTCGTATTCCCAGCGATGATTCCACGCCAACGTGAATCTATCGGCTTTCGCACCTGCGTGAAAGCTGCCTTTTTCAAGCGGCACCGGTATCACCCGACTTGCTGCTGCCAGTTTGTCGGTTATCCCTTCCGGCACCTGGTCGGGCATGTCGGCTAACAGATTGGTTACGCCGGTCAGGAATGTCTTTCTGTTATAGTTTGAGTTAAAGACGACACGGTCCGCAGCCAATGCGGTGTACAGGTTGAGAATTCTGTCGTGCAGTAAATTCTGCTGGATCGCACGGGACGGGTAGGCGAACTGATTCTCATGAAAGTAGGCGATGCTGGGGATCTTGCTGAGTTGCGGGCACATCCCCTTAAGTGCAGACAGATCTGTCATGGATGTTGCGATGAGCAGGTCATACTCGCACCGTAACCGTGGATCGTCTGCCATCGCCCAGGTTAAACTGTTGCCTCGCATTCGCCAGTCGAAGTATCTGGGAGGCAGAGACAACATGGTGAAGTCAAATTCTGTTAGGTGTTGCTGCAATCCAAGTCGCCAGCGCTTGTGACTGGCGGCATCATAGGGAGAAAGTAACAGGACTTTCATCAACGGGACTCGAACGGGTGAAGACGCACCTCAACCCCTCAGTTTCCTGACGAAATCAGAAACTGCCTTTCCAATTTCGTGCGGTGAATCTTCCTGGATGAAATGCAAACCTTTGACGGTCACTTCATCCTGATTCGGCCAGGAACGACAGAATTCAAGCTGCCTTCCAGTGAGTATGCTGCCGGGGTCAGCGCTGATCAACAGTTTGGGCAATTCAGTTTTGCATAGCCACTCAGCATAGCTGTTAACAATATCAATTACTTCTTGAGGCCCGCCTGGCAAAGGGATCTGACGAGGCCAAGTGAGTGTAGGTCTGCGGCTCTCGCCAGGGCTCGTGAAAGGTTTGCGGTACACCTGCATCTCCTCATCAGTCAGACCTCTGAGAATTGACCCGGTTAAGATCCGTTCAACGAACACGTTCTTCTCAAGTATCATCTCCTCGCCAGCATCTGAACGAAGGCCCTCAAATATCCGCCGCGCCGGTTCCGGCCAGTCCTCCCAGGTCAAGGGTGTGACAATGGCTTCCATGTAGGCAACGCCCTGGGTAGCCGCTCTGTTCCGGTTAGCCCAGTCGAAACCGAGGGCCGATCCCCAGTCGTGGACGACGAACACGACATTCTCTCTGACGCCCAGCGCATCCAGCAACTCATCCAGATAGTCGCGGTGTTCTATGAACCCATAGCTATCGGCGCTGACGTCATCCAATTTGTCGGAATCTCCCATACCGATGAGATCGGGTGCGATGCATCTGCCCTGCTCCATGAGATAGGGAATGATATTGCGCCACAGATAGGACGAGGTCGGATTGCCGTGTATAAACACGATCGGATCACCGTTACCCACCTCTACGTAGGCCATCCTCTTTCCGCTAGCCTTTGCCGATTTCTTGGCATACCGTTGGTCAGACGATACCATGCTCTCACCTCTGCTAATCTGTTGGGACAGACATCATCACTTACGTCAATGTATCAAAGCGCTCAGCCAACTCAGTCAGCGTGTGATCTTCTTTCAATG
>CEQE01129782.1_pt1 | contig 30030 bp, 28 predicted proteins | sample 356201 | NCBI WGS metagenome assembly CEQE01 (sample SAMEA2619970, study PRJEB7988) | marine metagenome | biome: marine biome (ENVO:00000447); feature: mesopelagic zone (ENVO:00000213) & marine oxygen minimum zone (ENVO:01000065); material: "saline water (ENVO:00002010), including plankton...
CTTCACGGCTGCAACCCGAGCCTCAGCGGGCCGGTCCATGACGCTTAACGTAATCCACACGGCCAATATGCCGAGGATCAGCACGTCAACCAGCGCTTTCATCAGCGTAAATTGCGCATCGCGCTGCTTATCAGACTGCACCATGTCCATGTCTGTGATTATTGTTAATATCGACCAGACTGGCTTCAGGCAAATTGGGAGCTACTCAGGCATAGGTGTCCCAGCATGGCACGCCACGAGCACAGACGGTCTGTGAAACTTAAAGTGATCGAATAACTGATTCCTTGATATCGATCAAGACCTACCTAACCCCTTGAACACGGCCAGTTGACGCCTCACGAGCCATCAACGGATTGATTCTGTTGGGAAGAGGACTTTAAGGAACTCTGTTGAATTGTTAGTACTCAGCCATCTCCTGTATGATGACGTGGGCTGACGGACTGGCACACTGGAATGGAACAGAGGATCCTCGGCAGAACCGGGCTTAAGAGCTCGCTGATGGGCTTGGGTGGTGGTGGTCACTCCCGCCTGGGAATGGCCAAGCAGAAGAGCGAAGCAGAAACCATCCGCATCATTCAAGGGGCACTGGATGCGGGCGTTAATTTTATCGATACGGCGGAAGCCTATGGTACCGAAGCCGTAGTTGGCCTCGGCATCGCCGACCGGCCGCGGGATCAGCTGATTCTGTCGACCAAGAAGAGCCCTCGGAGCGGGCTTGGTGAAGACGAAATCCGCTCCAGCGTAGAGCGAAGCTTGCGCAATCTGGGTACCGACTACATCGACATCTATCATTTGCACGGCGTGCCGCGGCAGGACTACGCAAGTATAGTCGAGCAGGCTTACCCGGTTCTCGATCTCCTGCGGCAAGAGGGCAAGATACGCTTCATCGGCATCACCGAGCGCTTTGAACGGGATACGGACCACAGCATGCTGGAGAAGGCCCTCGACGACGACCTGTTCGATGTGGTGATGGTGGGGTTTAATCTGCTCAATCAGTCCGCCCGCCGCTCCATTCTGAAGCGAACGCAGCAGTTGGATGTGGGTGTCCTTATCATGTTTGCTGTACGAAGGGCACTGAGCAATCCTGCGCGACTGGCGGAGGTGATCGCTCAGTTGACGGCTGACAAACAAGTTGCCAACCTGCCTGAAGACGGCGCACTTGATTTTCTGGTGGCGGAAGGTGCGGCAGCTTCCATTCCCGATGCAGCCTATCGATTCTGCAAACATGAAAAGGGCGTTCACGTGGTGCTGTCGGGAACGTCAAATATCGACCACCTGGCCGATAATGTCCGCTCCCTCGAAGGGGGTGCCCTACCTTCACCAACTCTGCACAGGCTATATGAGATGTTCGGTGAAGTTGATTCGGTATCCGGTTCCTGACGCGCTACCCCAGAGCACAGCCGAGTGCCTGCCGCGTATCGCTGCGAAACGTCTCACTTAGATGAGCGCCGCTTCATTAGTCGGTATAATTGCCTTTTCCCCGCTAGGCAGCAGCGACGCAGCAACGAGAAGACGAGGCAACTATGAGTGACTTTAAGTGGGATGATCCCTTCTTTCTGGACGAGCAACTGAGCGAAGATGAACGGGCGATTCGCGACGCCGCTCGTGAGTACGCACAGGGAAAGCTGATGCCCCGCATCAAGCAAGCCAACCGTGACGAACACTTCCATCGCGAGATTCTCAATGAGATGGGAGAACTGGGCATTTTGGGATCGACGTTGCCCCAGAAATATGGCGGCTCCGAAGTGAATTATATCTGCTACGGCTTGACTGCCCGGGAAGTGGAGCGGGTGGACAGCGGCTATCGCTCCGCCATGAGCGTACAGTCATCCCTCGTGATGCACCCTATCTATACCTATGGCTCCGAGGAACAGCGTGACAAGTATCTGCCCAAATTGGCGAGCGGTGAACTGGTGGGCTGTTTTGGACTGACTGAACCGGACCACGGTTCGGATCCCGGCAGCATGGTCACGAAAGCGGAGAAAACGGATGGGGGCTATCTGCTCAATGGTGCCAAGATGTGGATCACCAATTCACCCATCGCCGATCTGGCTGTCGTCTGGGCAAAGCTGGATGGCACCATCCGCGGCTTTATCGTGGAGCGGGGCAGCGAAGGGTTTTCGACGCCCACTATCGAGGGCAAGTTCAGCATGCGCGCTTCGGTGACCGGTGAAATCGTATTGCAGGATGTCGAGATTCCAAGTGAGAACATGTTGCCAAATACGAAAGGTCTCGGTGGGCCATTTGGCTGTCTCAACAAGGCCAGGTATGGGATCGCCTGGGGCTGTATAGGCGCAGCGGAGTTCTGCTGGCATGCAGCCAGAAACTATACCCTAGAGCGCAAGCAGTTTGGCCGGCCGCTGGCTGCAAACCAGTTGATACAGAAGAAGCTGGCGGACATGCAGACAGAGATCACATTGGGATTGCAGGGCTGCCTGCGGCTCGGGCATCTCATGGATGATGACAATTGCCCGGTAGAGAATATCTCCCTCATGAAGCGTAACAATACTGGTAAGGCGCTGGAGATTGCCCGCATGGCGAGAGACATGCATGGCGGTAACGGAATCTCCGATGAGTACCATGTCATCCGACACGTTATGAATCTGGAGACGGTCAACACCTACGAAGGAACGCACGACATTCACGCCCTGATTCTGGGTCGGGCGCAGACCGGTCTTCAGGCATTTACCGGCGCATGAGATTCACGCTGATCCCGGGTCGGGCCCAAACCTGTCTACAGGCGTTTACGGTCGCGTGAGATGGCTGATCTCGTAACGCTGTGCGATTTAGCGGCGTTGTGTGGAGTCGTTGTCGCAGGGGGATTTGGGCGTTGGCTCATAAATATCGCTTCCATTGTAACGGCAGGCGGTTTAAGTTATCGCTACAGGTAAACGCTCAACAAGAATCAAGCGAGAGTCTCTCAGCTCATTCCGGGAGTGTCTAAAGTGATTAGGGTTTTGGTAGTAGATGATCATCAATTGGTGCGCATGGGGATATCCAGACTGCTGGCCGATGTGAAGGGAATCGAGATCATAGGCCAGGCTGAAAGCGGCGAATTAGCCATCGACATGGTGCGTGATCTCAGCCCCGACGTGGTCTTGATGGACGTCAAGATGCCCGGCATTGGCGGATTGGAGGCGACCCGCAGATCGCTGCGCATAGATCCCGAACTCAAGATCATCGCTCTTTCCGTCTACGACGATGAACCGTTTCCGTCGCGCCTGATGAGTGCCGGTGCAGTGGGTTATCTCACCAAGGGAACCAACCTGGATGAGATGATCAGAGCGATCAAGAAAGTGCACTCAGGACAGCGCTATATCAGCTCAGACATCGCGCAGCAATTGGCGCTACGACCCTTCTCCAACGACAGTGGCTCCCCCTTCGATATGCTGTCCAGCCGAGAGATGCAGATCACCCTGATGGTGATCAACAACCTCAAGGTCAAGGAGATCTCCGCGGCCCTCTCCCTAAGCCCGAAGACCGTCAACAGCTATCGTTACCGCATCTTCGAAAAGCTGAACGTGAAGGGTGATGTGGAACTGACCAAACTGGCCATCAAGCACGGCGTCATCGACTCGGAAGCGGTCGCGTGAAACAGTCGCGTAAGACACTCTCCTGAGTTGCCGTTGCATCGGTGAGGGAGAAATGCTGATAATATTCTCCCATGGCCCAGCCCCATCCATTCGAGCGTGACTCTCTACCGTTTGATCCCAAGTGCAGACGTTGTCCCAGACTAGATCAGCACTTGCTGCGGTTACGTGATTCACTCGATAGTTACTGGAACAGACCCGTTCCACCTTTAGGGGGCCCGCACGCTCGTATGCTTATTGTCGGCCTTGCTCCGGGACTGCACGGGGCCAATCGCACCGGCCGTCCTTTTTGTGGAGACCAGTCTGGGGAGCTGCTGTTCGGTGCGCTGCATCGCTCTGGACTGAGAGTCCGCGCCATAACGGCTGACGGCAAATCCATCGCGGCAGGGGGTGAGTGTAGGGAAAACTCCACGGTGCGTATCACCAACGCCCTCAAGTGCCTGCCCCCTGCCAATAAACCCACCACCGCAGAGCTGAACAATTGCCAACGTTATCTGTCCTATGAACTCGATCAACTAGGGCAAGCCGACGCACCCGTGGTGGCGCTGTGCCTGGGCCGGCTCGCTCACCGCTCCGTTCTTCGCTGCTGCAAAAGGACGCAGAGTCGACACCCATTCAAGCACGGCGCCCAACACTGGTTATCGAGTGACCTGGTGTTGATCGATTCCTATCACTGCAGCCGTTACAACGTGCAGACAGGCAGGCTGAGCCAAGGTATGTTTCAGCGCGTTGTCGATGCGGCCGGCGCCATCCTGGAGAGCGGCAGGTGAGCGAAGGCTTCGATCATCAGACGTTTCTCAGCAATCTGACGAAGCGCCCCGGCATCTACCGAATGATCGACGATGAAGGGCGTGTGCTGTACGTTGGCAAGGCCAAGCACCTTAAGAACCGTGTTAGCAGCTATTTTAGAACGACCGCTCTGGACAACAAAACTCTTGCGCTGGTTGCCCGGATCGATTCCGTAGAGGTAACCATAACCAGTAGCGAGGCAGAGGCGTTGTTGCTGGAGCAGAACCTTATAAAGGAGCTGAAACCACCCTACAATATAGAGTTTCGCGATGACAAGTCCTATCCCTTTATCTATCTCTCCGCAAATGACAGCTACCCTCGACTCGGATTCCATCGCGGAGCTAAGAACAGGAAGGGTCGATACTTCGGTCCCTACCCAAGTGCGGGAGCAGTCAGGGACAGCCTCAACATTCTGCAAAAGGTATTCCGCGTGCGGCAGTGCGAAGATACCTTCTTCAAGAACAGATCACGGCCGTGTCTGCAATACCAGATCCAACGGTGCAGTGGTCCCTGCTGCGATCTCGTGTCTGCCGAGGACTATCAAGAAGATGTGCGTCTGGCGACCATGTTCTTGACCGGCAAGAACCAGCAACTGCTGAAAGAGTATGCCAACAAGATGGAAGTGGCGTCGGCGGGCCTGAACTTTGAAAAGGCGGCGATCTACCGCGATCAGATGTCGCACCTCCGGCGTATCCAGGAACAGCAGTACGTAGTGGGCAAGCAAGGTGATATCGATGTGATTGCAGCCGTTGTCAATCCGGGAGGAGTCTGCATTCAGGCCATGTTTATTCGCGGAGGGCGACTGCTGGGAAACAAGACGTTCTTTCCAAAGACCCGATTGCAGCCGTCGGAACGGGATATGCTGAGCGCTTTCATCCCTCAGTTCTATCTACCCAACCACGGCCAGCGCGAGATTCCACGCGAACTTATTCTGAGCGAGAAGATCGAAGACAGAGACGTGCTGACGGACGCTCTGCAAACAAAGGCCGGCAGCAAGGTGCGCATTGCCGATAGTGTGCGCGGTTATCGAGCCAGATGGGTGAATCTTGCATTGACAAATGCCAGGCAGAGCCTGGGCACGCACCTGGCCGACAAACAGAATATCTATGCGCGATTTGAAGCGTTACAGGAAGGTCTCAGCTTGGATGATCTACCACAGAGATTGGAGTGCTTTGACATCAGCCACAGTTCCGGGGAAGCAACGGTCGCTTCCTGCGTGGTGTTTGATACCGGTGGTCCCGTCAAGTCCGACTACCGCCGGTTTAATATAGATGGGATCAACCCCGGTGATGACTACGCAGCTATGGCGCAGGCACTGTCCCGTCGCTATACACGGATTAAGTCGGGGGAGGGAGCACTTCCGGATGTGCTCTTTATCGACGGTGGGAAGGGACAATTGCACGAAGCGGAGAACATCCTGGAAGAACTGCAACTCAGTGATGTGACCATCGTTGGCGTTGCCAAAGGGGTGAGTAGAAAGGCGGGATTGGAGAGCTTGTTTGTATCCGGCAGAAAAGACGCTGTGGCCCTTCCGCCCGACAGTGCGGCGCTGCATCTGATTCAACAGATCAGGGATGAATCGCATCGGTTTGCCATCACCGCTCACCGTCAGCGACGAGCGAGAAAGAGAAAAGAGTCACCCCTCGAGGGAATCGACGGAATCGGTCCAAAGCGAAGACGAGCCCTGTTGCGCCACTTCGGTGGTATTCAACAGGTGGAAAGCGCCGCTGCCGAGGAGATCGCAAAGGTAGAGGGGATCGATCAAAAACTGGCCAAACTCATTTATGCCACGCTCCACAACGATTAGAATAAGGCAAACACAAGAAGCCGTATGAATATACCCATCAGCATACCGAATTCCTTGACCGCACTGCGAATTGTCATGATTCCTGTCATGGTGCTTCTCTACTATCTACCCTTCGATGGGCACCTGATTGCGGCAGCGGGCGTGTTGACGGTCGCCTCCTTGACCGACTGGTTAGATGGCTATCTGGCGAGGAAGCTGGAGCAGACCACACCTTTCGGTGCGTTCCTCGATCCGGTTGCAGACAAACTGATCGTAGCGGTGGCACTGGTGCTGCTGGCGGAAGCACACGCAAGTGCTCTCCTGACAGTGCCCGCTTTGGTAATCGTCGGGCGGGAGTTCGTCGTATCCGCCCTGCGTGAGTGGATGGCTGAGATGGGTGGCAAGGCCAGTGTGGCCGTCTCCAACATGGGTAAGGTGAAGACGTTCGTGCAGATGGTCGCCTTGATCTTTCTGCTGGCCAACGAACCGGCTCTGGACCAACCCCTCGTAATCCTCGGTTACGTGCTCCTCTATGCGGCTGCCATCTTGACCATTTGGTCCATGTTCGTTTATCTCAGGATTGCCTGGCCGATGCTTTCCTCAGGTCTGAAGAGCGAATGACGAGCGACGTCAATTCGTCATGAAATCATGAGGGAATTCCGCTAGACTGGCGATCTTTATTTCAGGCTGGGTGGCAGAGGGGTTATGCAGCGGACTGCAAATCCGTGTACATCGGTTCGATTCCGTTCCCAGCCTCCAGATAAACCGCAAGCATGAGATCGGATTTCCGGTCAGCCGAACTATGGCATGGCACCCAGAGTCTATCTAAGCTTCCACAACAAGCCGGACAACTGGCGTGCAGCACAGGTGCGCGACATGGGTGTTGTAGAGGGACACAGACCAGCTACGGATGACGAATGGAGGGAGGTCAGGAAGGGTGGCGACGCTGCCATCAGAAACTGGATCAGCGATCAAATCTCTGCGCAGTCCGCGGCTTTGGTGCTCATCGGTTCCAGGACGTCACGGAGAAGGTGGATTCATTATGTCATCAGAGAGGCGTGGCGTACCCGCAAGGGGCTACTTGGCGTTTACATACACAATCTGGAAGACGACTATGGTGCTCAGTCTACGAAGGGGCGTAATCCGTTCGATGACTTCACGGTAGACGGTGTGACCATGTCAGACATCGTCAAGACCTACAACCCGCCACTGCCGAAAAGCGCAGAAGTGTATGATCACATTCAAGAATACCTGCCAGACTGGCTGGAAGAAGCCGTACAAACCAGAGCGGACTATGACTGAGGACGTCCGGCACTAACCGTCTCGTTGGCGCGGCCACATCAGTGCCATTGTCAGAGATTTCATGCCTCGGGAGGCACCCATGACCATTGCGGAGCCAGCATTCAGACAACTGATGGCGACTGCCGGATGCGCGATCCCCGAATTCATCGAGATTGAGGAGGGCGGGCCCGCGTTACTAACGCGGTTTCACGTAGCCGAAGGCGCTGCGGCGGCACTCGCCGCCGGTGCCACAGTGGCGGCTGAGATCTGGGAAATGAGAAGCGGGCAGACTCAGCAGGTCCAGGTATCCACACGTGAAGCGGCTGCCTCCCTGGTCAGTTTTCTGTTTCATGACTTCGAAGATGCTTCCAAAGCGCCCAGCGGATTTGATTCGGGGCGAAGTCGATCACCAATCGGCGGGTTCTATCCAACTAGAGATGAACGATACGTTTATCTGCATCCAAGTTTTCCTGATAGCGCTGCCAACTTGATGCGTCTGTTAAACTGTGAGGCCAACAAGGAAGCGGTGGCCGAAACGGTCATGCAATGGACGGCCTTGGACCTTGAGAATGCCATCGCTGAAGCAGGCGTGTGCGGCGCCATGGTTCGATCCGCTGACGAGTGGGACCGGTCGCAGCAGGGTCGCATGCTGGCGTCCCTTCCCGTGGTACAGATCGTCAAGATAGCTGACAGCGAACCGGAACCATTTGGCGAGCATGGTGAGCAGCCGCTATCCGGCATTCGCGTTCTGGATCTAACGCGTGTGTTAGCTGGCCCAACCTGTGCTCGCACACTGGCTCAATACGGTGCAGAGGCAATGCGTATCGGTTCTCCCAATCTGCCTTCGGTACCCTCGTTTGTGGCGGATACGGGCCATGGCAAACTGTCTGCATTTTTGGATCTGACCAAGAGCGAGGACGCCGAGCGTCTACGACATCTGATTTCAGAGGCAGATGTTTTCTCTCAGGGATATCGTTCCGGCGCGCTGGAAAGATATGGCTTCAGTGCTGTGGAAGTTGCCAGGCTGCGGCCCGGCATGATCTACACCTCCATCAATTGTTACGGGCATGAAGGCAAATGGCGTGGGCGACCGGGCTGGGAGCAACTGGCTCAGACGGTGACCGGCATGGCTGACGTTCAGGGCGGTGACGCCACGCCGCAACTGCTTCCCTGTGCGCCCACCGATTACACCACCGGGTACTTGGCAGCCTTCGGCTCATTGGTTGCTCTGCAACGAAGAGCTCAGTATGGCGGCAGCTATCTGGTGAGGGTATCCCTCTCTCAGACCGGAATGTGGTTGCGCAAACTTGGCATCGCCGATCCGGATTGGTTGCAGACCGTGGAGCCACTTTCCGCAGAGGAGATCGACAGGTTGACCATTCGGTCCGACACCGGATTTGGCCCCATGGTCCATCTCAGGCCGCCGGCGCAGCTGTCCCTAACGCCCACGGAGTGGCGTCGCCCCGTGGTACCGCTTGGAACCCATCCCCCCGTCTGGCCGTCGATGGCGTAAAGGAGACATTTTACCTATTGAAGGTGACCGGTCCATCGACCGGCCAAGGCGACTCCTGCCCATAGAAATAACGATGCCGCGGCAGCAATCCTGACGCTGATTGGAGTCACTTTGGCACCTTCCCACTTCGCAATACTTCGCATTGCACCGGCATGTATCGCTGCAACGTTGATCCCTGCCAACGCGAGCAGTAGGAGCTTGACTTGAAAGGCCGGGTTGGCGGCATACGCGGCCGGTCGCGTGATGAACATACCCAGCCCGGTGAAGACGGCAACCACAAAGCCGGACCATGTCCAGCGAGTAAGTTCGCGTTGGAAGCGGCTCATCCTGTAAACACCAGCGGAGAAGCCCAGCAGTCGAAGGTCGACCATCAAGATCGAGCCAAGCACCATCGCAATCGCAACGACGTGAATAGATTCGATTAAGGGGAACCACCAGGTTGCCCCTATTTCAAGTGCAAGGTCCGTATTTTGCAGCCAATCCCAGAACGCTTCCAACGACATCGATTAGCCCATTACCAGAACAGATAGTCTGCGTATGCAATCCAGCGCCCCGCCATCATGACCCCCAGCCACAAGGGTAGCGATATCAATGCAATGACCCGCGCCAGACGACGCCGAGGCGCAGAGCGCTCCCAGAATTCGGGTTCTTGCTTACGGAGCGAATAGAGGCACCAGGTCAGTACCAGAACCGGCACCAGCAACGCGAACTTGATGCCAAACACCGGATTGAAGAAGTAACGATTTGGTCTGGCGATCACAAACACCAGACCGGAACAGACCAGCGGCAACAGCGCCCAAAACGTGAATGGCAACAGCCGCATGATCATCTCGCTTGGATCCTGACCGGGCACGGCAAGCCCCAGGATTCGTAAATTGACGAACACCACGGATCCCATCACTGCCGCGATCGCGAGTATGTGAATCGTCTGAATTATCGGCGGCAGGCCCGGTACATTGGAAAGCAGGTACACCACCCAGTCGCGCAGCTCACTGCTCGCAACTGATGCGCTGATCTTGCTTAACAGATCTAACATATATGCTTACATTCCCAGATGTGCGGTAGGTGTCTCGCCTGAGAATAGGACGATCGAACGTTGCAGGCAACACCAGCCAAACAGACCGTTGTTCGATCTCGAAAGTCGTTCGTTCTTCTACTTCCAGTAGTATGACTGTGGTGATCTTCCAGTCAAAGACCTGTTCACCTTGCTCGGCCAACTGATGCTGATATGATGACCGTTACAGGCTGTGGGAGGATCCGTGGACATCAAGTCTCTTCGGAAAGTCGGCAAGAGCGAGCTATATGTCACGCCACTCGGGTTTGGCGGCGGCACGATCGGCAGTGCCGAGGTCAGCAACGAGGCTAGTTTGGAAACTGTCGGCGGCGCCTGGGCGTCTGGCGTTCGCTTTTACGATACTGCGCCCTGGTACGGGATTGGACGCTCCGAGCGTCGCCTCGGGCTCGCCCTGAGTGGGATCGCTGATCGAGCCGACTACCGCATCAACACCAAGGTCGGTAAGTCGTTGCTGCCCGAACCCGTACGTGACGAGACCAATAAAACCCTGAGCCCCGGAGGCCAGGTGCGTACCGTACGAGATTCGTTGAGCGGATTTCGCGTCGATTTCAACTACAGCTACGATCGAATCCGCGCCCAGCACCACGACTCACTACAGCGGCTCGGATTAAGTTCCGTTGACAGTCTGACCATCCACGACATCGACTACGGCTATCACTCCCCAGAGCAGTTGCAGCAACATCTGCAGGAGCTTTCGCGAGACGGTGGAGGCGGGGCGCGGGCGCTGGAAGAACTCCGTGCAGAAGGTTCGATCAAGGCTATCGGTTGCGGCTGTAATCTTGAATCGCGCAACGCCGATAGCTGGCTCGGCGACGATCACGAGGATCTTTGTGAACGTATTGCGGATCTTGTCGATCTGGACTTCTTTGTCATCGCCGGAGCGTACACGCTGCTCGAGACGCGTGCTCTTCGGAGGATGCTTCCGCTTTGCGAGGAGCGTGGTATCGGCGTGATCGCAGCCGCGCCGTACGCCAGCGGCTGGCTTGCCACGGATGATAAGTCTGCGACCTACATGTACGGACCTGCTTCGCCTGAAATTGTGGAGCGATCCCTGCGCATGCGCGCAATCTGTGATCGTCACGACGTACCGATTGCGGCAGCAGCCCTGCAGTTTGTATTAGCCCATCCGATGACGGCCACGGTGATCCCGGGAGCCAAATCAGCCGAGGAAGCGATTCAGAACCATCGCCATCTAAACACAGTAATTCCAGAGGCAGTTTGGCGGGACTTCAAGGAGGAGGAGTTGCTCGACGGTCTTGCGCCCACTCCCGATTAGGTAACGATTCGTAGCTGGCGCAGTATTTGCGAAATGCCGAATCACTCCTTGGTTGCGCAACGAAAACTACTGGCATCGTTGGGGTCTGCACCAGATTGCAGGCGGGCCACTTGTGGATAGGGACACAGGAGACGGGAAAACTTGATTTCGCCCTTCTGCATGTGCTGAGCAGAAATGGAGGCAGGCTTCTGCTCTCCCTCGACCCAGTTGATGAGGGGGGTCATTACATCAAACGAGTCAGCTCCGGGGCCACCGGCACAGTGAAACATTCCGGGCACCATGAACAGACGGTAGAAGTCGTTGACATCGCCACTAACTCGTTTAGCGACCGCTTCGTGATAGGAGATCGCAGTTAAGGGATTGATATCCGGGTCTGCCCAACCGAAATAGCTGATCAACTTGCCACCACTGTCTCTGTAGGTTCGGAGATCAGCATCGACTGCATCTACAATATCCCTGAACTGACCTAGATTGTCAGGAATGGCATCATAGTTGAACTTCGTCCAATCGAAATCAGGATCGTCTTCTACGAACACCATGTAGCGAAAGAAATCGGATCCCAACAGATCCAAGAGGGCAGGACCACGCTCGTTTATGAGCCAGGGAATCCAGCCGGATCTCGCCACGCCATCATAGCCGGGCCCGGACACTTCACTACCTACAGGATGACCCGGATAGATGACATCTCCCGCCAGTTTGACTGAGGCGTAGTATTGCTTGAGGGCAGCGATCTCTTCGTTCGAAAAGCATGTGGCCTCGTCTACCCCGTCGCATCGGGGCAGATCCTCTTCCGGGTCAAACTGACAGGCCCGTGGGTCATCGATCAATCCATCTCGCAGGCCGTCGAGGGCATCACACTTAGCATAGATGTGCCCGGCGAGAATCTCGACCTCTTTGCCGTCGAGGGGCTTTTCCTTAAGAGCAGTCATGCGCCAGGCCTGAGAAAACTTGAGCCCGGAGTAGTCATTTGCCGGGGCGCCGGCGATGATACCGTCGAAGTCGTCCGGGAATCGCTGCGCCGACATCAGGGCCTGCCGTCCGCCGGTGGAACATCCCATGAAATAGCTGTAGTCCGGCGCGCTGCGGTAATAGTGCTCACTCAACACTTTGGCCGTCTGCGCCGTAAGGTGCACGGCTCGATAGCCGTAGTCGATCAGCTTGTGTAGATTCCTGTATGCAAAGGTGCCGCCCTGCTCGACGCGCCGGTCATGACCGGTATCGGTGTAGACGGTGGCAAACCCGTATTTCATCGCCTGCAGACTGCCGCGGCGACGACCGGGGCTTTCCGGCGGCGTGCCTGCCAAGCCACCGTTACCGCGCATAAACAATCGACCGTTCCAATTGGTAGGTAGATCCACAGCGAACCGTATCTCGCTGGGTATCACGCCGGAAACGGCGCAGAACTCCACTTCATTCGTCTGCAGCGATGCTTTGACGACGGTGAAGTCGACCGTTGTCAGTGACATGAGCGATCGACAACTCGAAGCTGGTTGCCGCTTCGTCTTACTGTAGTCGACCTTTGAGCTGCCTGCGTCGGAGAAGGGCACCGACAGCGCTGCCGGTGACAACAGGATCAACAGCAGTATGGCGCACTTTCTAAGCACGGTAGCTGCCTTCTCGCTTGTTCGGCATGACCTATAGAACGCCCGGCTCCTTGAGGCCGAGCTGATCTCTGAGCGACAGAATCTCCTCTTCCCGTTCAGGCAGAGGGGCTGGTCTGGTAAACATCCCGTCTTTGGTCAGCTCCGCCACCACATCGTCGCTACGTGGATAGGCTTCACCGTACTTGTGAATGTGAAACAGTTGCTCGAATGGCCTTCTGGGTCGCTGGCCGCCCGCTTCCCAGCTCTCGAGGGGATAGCCGACCGTCTGCGCCATGACCATACGACAGGTGTCCGGCACGCCGAGTTCCTGCATCAACTCGTTCCCCCTCGGTCCGGCGCCGATACAACAGGTTCCAAGTCCAAGCTCATAGGCTGCCAGGGTGGCTTGGGCGATGCCCTGGCCACAATCGATCTCGCATGGACCGACCGATTTCAGGACCTCACCGATGCCGGCGAAGATGGGCAACAATGTCTCTCTTACGCCTTTTTCTCTGACCTCTTTGGAACCCACGCCAAGCGCACCTACCTCGGCGAGTTTCATCAAGCTTTCCGCCTGATAGCCGACCGCATCTTCAGGATCCACGATCCAGATGATGACCACCGGCGCGATGCGAAACTGCCAGCCGATGATGGCGCCCTGCAGGATGTCGATCATGTCGCTGTCACTCTCTTTGAAGAGTGCTACTCCGCGAAGGCTTTGCACGTTGCCCCAGTGGGAGGCGATGCGGGCGGCTTCGAACATCACCTGGATCTTCTCTTTCTCAACTGGCTTGTCAGGGTTTAGATAACGGATTGAACGGCGGCGACCGATGACTTCACGAAGTTCCATAATAGTGTACCTTCTGTTGGTGAGGTGTGGTTCTGAGGAATTCCATTGAAAAACTGCGGACGAGTTATTGTATCCCAAGCGGATGTATCCCCGCCAATGTCGGTCGCCCCTCTCGGGTCGGCTGCCACAATCTGCTAGAATGGTTGCCAGTCACAAAGTGAGCAGCGCTGCAATGTCGAAAGAAATGAGAGATGTCTGTCTGTGTGTGGGAACGATCGGTCTCTGTTGCGTCCTTGGTTTCATCGTGCTGGGGACCTTGACCGGAATAAAGGTGATCAAAACCGTTGTCTTTCTGGGTGGCTTGACAGTCGTCTCGTTGGCGCTGTTCTACGTCGGCATAGCGCCTCCCATCAGGAGGAGATTGAACAGCAAACTAAGTGCTGTTTGGTGCCGTTATTAGCGCGATTGGCGCCCACTACCCGTCTTGGCGACTGCCGACCCCGCGACCACACAACGCCGCCAGGACAATTCACACCGATAATGGGCTGGTCAACGACCGATGGTGCCTGTGTGTCATAGCTGCCGGCGAGACATTGGGTGGATCACCCGTCGCAGACACTGTGCTATAGGGATAGTTGAAGGAACTCCATCAGGCTGATCCCGTACCGCTCATTGTATAGCGTCCACGAGAGTAGCAGCGCGCCAAATGCAAGCAGAAAACTTACCAGCAAGACGACTAAGGATACGATCACAACGTCGCTAAGAATGATGGCTCGGATCAGCTTGAGTATTGCCATCTGTGCTTCGTCTCGCTTATGGCTGGATGCTGCTTAGGTACACGCGATGATGATACTGCATTTTGGGCGCCAACGAGCCACCTAATAGCCTCAATGCTCCTCGTCGCCACGCTGAGAAAGGGTGATTTCGAGAGGGCAGGTATGAGAAACTCCTATTCCACCACCCTTTGAGCACTGAGGAGTATTCCATGCTGGATGCGGCTGGACGGCACCAGGAAATCATTGAAACGAACGGCGTTGCCCTGCGGACTATCGTTGAAGGCGATGGGCCTTTGGCCATTCTGCTGCATGGGTTTCCACGCTGCTGGTACCTGTGGCGACATCAGATCGATCCGTTGAAGGCCGCCGGATTCCGCGTCGCCGTGCCGGATCAGCGCGGCTATGGTGCGAGCACCTGTCCAACTCGGATAGAGGACTACAACATTCTCGACCTGACCGCGGACGTGATTGGACTTGCGGATGCCTTTGGCGAGGAGAAGATCTATCTCGTTGGTCACGACTGGGGATGTATCGTCGCTTGGTACACCGCGCTTCTCTATCCGCATCGACTGCACTCGGTGATGGGTCTTTCGGTGCCGTGCATACCGATGGGGCCTTGGGCCATTAACCCTCCAGGTATGGATGACCGATATTGGTACATTCGATATTTTCAGACGCCGGGTGTGGCGGAGACAGAACTGGAAGCTGATATCGATCGGACCATGCGGTTCGTCAATGGCAGCCGCGACGAAGCCGCTGGCTCCCAGACAGACGATGGGGCAAGACCGGTGCAGGAGTCCTTCCTGGGCGCCGGTTCCCCGCCTACCAAGCTATCGCCTGCCATCACCGAGGACGACCACGCCTACTACGTGGCATCATTCCGAGAGTCGGGCTTCAGAGGACCGCTCAGTTGGTATCGGAATATTGGTACGGTTCCGACACTGACCCCCTGGCTAAGCAATGCGAAAATTCAGGTACCGGCTTACTTTCTGGCAGGCCGTGACGACCCGGTTCTCAACTTCAGCGCGGGTTCTTACGACGCTCAGGATGCCAATTTCGCCGACCTCAGGGGTAAACAGTTGATCGAGGGCGCCGGTCATTGGGTGCAGGAGGAGAAGCCCGCGGAAACCAGCAGTGCGATTGTCGCGTTCCTAACAGATATTCGAGGGTGACAGCAACGCCAAGAAACCACGGTCGAGGAGTCGCTGTTAGTGTTTGCTCTTCTCAAACCTACCCACGGGAGCACAACATGCCAAAAGAAACCAAGTCAGTTCGCTGGACGGAGGATCGCTCGCTTGCTGTGACCCTTGGCCATGCGAAAGATCCTGGCCCGGATGAAGTGCAGATCAAAGTGGCCAGTGTGGGCGTGTGTGGTTCCGACCTGCATTTCTTTCGCGGCGACTTTCCGGCAAGACCTGGGATCGTACCCGGACACGAATTTGCCGGAATCGTAACTGCGGTTGGCAGCGGCGCAAACCACTTTTCTGAAGGCGATCTTGTGGCTGTAGAACCGTTGCTTCGATGTGGTCACTGTCGGTTCTGTTTGAGCGGTGACTACCACGTCTGTTCAGAAAGGGGACTGATTGGCGAAAACAGAGACGGTGGCATGAGTGAGTATGTGACGGTTCCGGCGATTACTGCATTTAGGACGCCAGAGGGTGTCGACGCAGAACTCGGCGCGTTAGCGGAGCCTCTTGCCTGCTCCATACATGCATTCGTCAAGGCCAAGGTCAAAGGCCACGAGACCGTGTTTATCTTGGGCGCCGGAACGATCGGGCTGACAGCGCTTCTGGCAGCCAAAGCATACGGGTGCAATACGATCATTCTTGCCCGTCATCCACATCAGCAGGAAGCAGCACGCCGGCTGGGCGCCGATGAAGTCATCTCTGATAACGAGGCAGGTGAGTCGAGACTTGGCGAACTGCGCAGATCACAGTCGATCGATGTGGCAGTCGAAACGGTTGGCGGCAAAGGCGATACGCTGACGACCTGCCAGCTTTCGCTCCGTCCGAAAGGGCGGCTGTTGCTGATCGGCGTTTTCAGTATTCCGACTGTGCCGATAAATCCCCTGCACCTTGCTCTCAGAGAGGTAGAGATCATCGGATCGATGACATACGCAGCGACTGACGGGCGAGCCGACTACGAGATTGCGCTCAACGTCTTGTCCGACTGCGCCGACGTAGCCAGATCACTCGTTACGCACAGATTCCAGCTCGACGACGTGCAGCAAGCGTTCGAGACGGCAATGGATAAGTCGACCCAATCTATAAAGGTGCATCTCAATCCTGAGGCACCGTGACCCGGCATGCGCAAATCGTGAATTTTTCTGTGACATTCCTGTCAAAACTCCGTTGTATGTATAAAGCCGGCTAAATCTGTCGCCATTTCCGGCGTGGTTCTCATCAGTCGAGGAGCTGGGTATTGCGCAAGCAACGTGACTGCGCCTCCGGAGAGGAGCAAAGGCTGGTGGAGCGCGCCAAAGTGGATCCGCAGGCCTTTGGTGAACTCTACGAGCGGCATTACGATGCCATTTTCCATTACATTCAGCTCAGAGTTTCCAGCGTCATGGAGACGGAGGACCTGACCGCACAGGTATTCACCAAAGCGCTCAACAGGCTGTGGCGATTCAAGTGGTCCGGCGTGTCGATCTCAGCATGGCTCTATCGCATTGCCATAAATGAAGTGCACGACCACTACCGCAGCAAACGAAAGAATCAAGACCGTGCAGCGCAAGGGCAATGGCATGAGGCTGACGAAGGCAGCAACGCCGAGCGGATTGCAGCCGAGGAGATCGTCGCGCAGCACCAGTTGTACGGCAAATTGCACGAGTGTCTTTGCACGCTTGATGCAGACGACCACACGTTGCTGGTGCTGCGCTATTTCGAGGGAAAGCCGCACAAGGAGATCGCCCACATCATGGGCAAAAGAGTGGGAACTGTGGTAACCAGAACCAGTCGAGCGCTCGGTAAACTCAGACGGGTATTGGAATCTCGAGGAATTGATCATGAAAGAGCTGGAAGTGTTTTTGCGGCAAGTGCCCAGACCGAAGGTCTCGGCGCCCCGATTCAAACAGGAACTGAAGCGCAGGCTACTGAACTCTAGTCGATTTGCTCGAGGAAGGTTCTGGAAGATCGCTTTCGTTGGCGCACTGACTACACAGGCGGCGCTGCTGGGAATATTAGTTGCTTTTGTCATCTACCCGACATATCCGGTTCGCTTACACGAGTGGCTGGCGGGATCGACTGAGCAGCAAGGGCTGGCATACGAAGGAGAACAGAGCAATGTAAACGATCGGCTGGGCAAGGCTAACGATCAGCTACTGGTGAATGACTATCTGACGCGAAAATACCGGTCGGGCTCTGTGAAGGTACGACCGCTCACAGGCGAGGAGATGGTTTCGATTCGTCGCTTTGAACTGGATAACGGCAAGCAGATCCTGGTCTACACCAAACATAACGACACCGCCACCCTACCGGTCGTCTACTGACACAGACCGGCAGCGAACGGTTTATTCCAAGAGGTGGAGCAAATGAAGAACGGACTGTTGAAAGCGATCCTAATCATCTTCCTGGCCGTTGTCGGGTCGAGCGCAGCAGCGGAGGATTCAGGTGGCTTCCTGGGAGTCGTCCTGCAGGCACTTAGCGAGGACCTGAAGGAGGCGTACAGTTTTGACGGTGACGGCATCCTCATCCTGGATGTTATGGATGGTTCCCCGGCGGCTGAAGCCGGTCTGGTGGTGGGTGACATCATCACACGCATAGATTCGGAAGCGGTGGGATCAGTTAGGAATCTCGTGGCTGCGCTGCGCGACCGGTCACCCGGAGAGCACGCCAACCTGGATCTGTTTCACGATGGTGCCGACATCTCCGTGGCTGTGGTACTTGGTGAACACGATGGGCCACACAGAGTGCGCAAGAGAAGTCGTAAGTGGATGACCCTCATGGATCAGGATCGCCCGATGATCGGCATTTCTATGCAGGACATCGATGATCAATTGGCTGAATTCTTCAAGGTCGAGCGCGGCATTCTGGTCACCCATGTGCACGAAGACTCTCCTGCAGCGGAGGCGGGAATCAAGGCAGGAGACGTCATCGTCAGCTTCAATGGGAGCGATGTGGACAGCGCCAGAGAGCTCAGGTATGAGCTCAAGGATCTCAGCGAGGGCGATGACGTCGTCGTTGGGTTGGTGAGAGACGGCATCGATCAGTCGCTGACGGTGCAACTGGCCGCCAATCCACAGTTATTGGAGTACATTGAGATAGGCCCTGACAAGTCTCGCCAAGGGCTGAAGTGGATACCACAGTTGCCGGAGATGTCAGCCGGCGCGATCTTCTCCCCCGGTGAGTTACACGAGCTGAAATCCGAAGTACAGGAACTGCGCCAGGAGTTAGAGACGATCCGCAAGGAGCTGAAGGAACTGAAAGATTAAGGATCGCGTCAACCAACGAGCTACAGTTCCAGCATCTGCGTATTCTATCTGCGCTGCAGAACCGCAATATCCATGCGCTGGTAATGCTCGAAACCCAGTCGTTCATAGACACCAATGGCCACCTGTTCTGATGGGCTGCCCGCGCGTACGTGCAGAAAGGCGCGCTGGTCGCGGAATTCAATCTGCTCCACCAGCCGTGTGACCAAACCAGCCGCATAGCCGCGACCCTGAGCGCTCGGATGTGTGCAGACGCCGCTGACCTCTACCCAATGTGGTGGTTTGAATCGTTCGCCCGCCATTGCCAAGAGTCGATCGCTCTCGACCACCCCCAAATAGTCGCCAAGTTCTATGGTCCGTTTGCCGAACGGACCGGGATTTGTCAGCCTGACCAATTCGATCATGCGATCGACGAATTCATCCGATAGGGCTGTGCTTTGCAGCGGCGCTGACTGACCCTGCTCACGATAGATCATCTGCCATACATTGATACTCTCGATGAGTTCCCAACGATTACAATCAGGCAGCGTGGCATCTTTATACATCAACGCGACGATCCTTCCAGGCGAGCAGAGATCTGCCAGATCGTTGAGCGCTGCATCACAGACCGACTCGACGGCACCGAAGGGAGACACGTCCATGTCATAGACGCCCGCCTGCCCACGGATCTCGGCCAACGGCAACTGTGGGCCACTGATGGCTTCCCACACAGGGTTCAGCAACCGCTTCTTGTCATCGCTAGTCATGGCCTTGCTCACGAGATTGCCTTTCGCATATGTGCGGCTCATCAGTCCTGACGGAGCGGTCAGTATAAACCATCACGAGTGTGCATTGACGCCCTCTGAGAAAGATGGTTTATTCTGAAACTATCCAACGTCACCATCTGCATGCGCTATGCCTTTTCAAACGAAAGTCATCAGGAACGGATCATTAGCAAAGACAGCTCCGCTCTTTAGGGAGATGGACACTTCCGCTGACCTCACCAATGCCAGATATGAAGATGAAGGCTTGCGGAATAAATGGTTCTATACGTCGGACTTTGCCATGTATACGCTAGAGGGTGGCAAAGGTTACCTGTATTTTGGTGGAGAACATGCTAATCCCATTCTCAGCAACCTGTCGGAAGCGTGTACTCAGTTGATCAGTCAGCACCGGTATCTGCCGGGTACCCGTGCGAGACACGCCGTGCTCGAGTCTGTGAAGTCGGGCAACACGTTGAGATTGCAGCTTTCAGATCTGGACTTGGATACGCTCAACGATGGATCCGGCTACTTTGAAATCGATACGGCAGATCACCATCGACTCAACGACGCGCAAAGGCTGCTTGCAGAAAGGATCTTTGGTGGCGACAGGCTCTTCGAGCAGAACATGGAGATATTCTTCGATGTGAGTATCTTCACCACTAAGGTTTCAGTTCTGAATTCGGATTACGTTGCGGGCACCTTTGCCGAAGGAGAAGCTGACGCGAGGATCGGTTGGCTCTACATCTTCGACAACTACTCCAAGTTCAACGCGGTCGATACGAACGTTGGCGAAGTGAGTGCAGTGCGCGGCGTCCTAAGTGTCGCCGAGGAGGGCGATGCTGACGCGTAAGATGGAGCTGGCTGCGCGTACCGCGCCAACAATAGTGCAGAGCGGCATAGGCTCGAGCAGGTCGGATGGTCGCGCCTGTGATACTCATCAGATTCTGCAGCAGCCTCGATCCGTGACGCATTGACATCTCCAGGAAAGGGCGCTAATTTCTCGTATTCACGACTCGTCGACTTCGCCTACTGGAGATGGCCATGGAACCCCAATACACCCAACTCGCTGAACTGATTGGCATGGGACGTTTTGAAAAGATCAAGGCGCTGTTTGCCATGATCGCCGACCTGGATGAGGCGGACCTGATGCTCGCCATGCCGGGCGACGTGCCCACGCTATCGGAGAAATTCGATCGTTCCGAGGCGGAAACCGAAAAGATGGTAGAACTGCTGTTCCTCAAGGGGCTGGTGTTCAAATCTTTCAAGACCGATCCCATCACCTACAAAGCCTGCTCCCACATGGTCCAGTTCCATGACGCGACCGTGCTGTGGAAAGACGCGCCACGTGAATTCCTCGATGCCTGGCAGGATTGGTCGGACACTGACGGCTACCAACAGTCCAAGGCGGGGCTCGAGCGTGCAGCCGAGAGTGGCAGGACGCACCAGGCAGGCATGCGCGTCATACCGGTGGGGCTTAGCCTCAAGACGGGCACGCAGGTACTGGCCGAGGACGACGTCAATATCGCCATCGACAAAGCGGAAGTCATCGCCGTGACGGCCTGCACCTGTAAGATTACCGCACAGAAGTGCGACACGACTCTCGAATGTTGCGTCCAATTCAACAACGCCGCGCGATACGCCATTGCCAGAGGTACCGGCAGAGAGCTGACCAAGGAAGAGGCCATCAAGCTGATGGCAGATTGCGAAGAGGAGGGCTTGATACATACGGTCAACAACCAAAAGAGCATGCACCAGGTGATCTGTAACTGTTGCCGGGACTGTTGTGGAAACTTTCCAGTCAAGATCAAGCACGGCCTCAACAGCGTCGCACCCAGTCGCTTTCAGGCAGAGATCGATGCCGATGACTGCAATGGCTGTGAATTATGTCTCGAACGTTGTTTCTTCGGGGCCATCGAGATGACGGACGATCTGCTGGCCGCTGTGACCAAGCCGGATATGTGCGTCGGTTGTGGCCTGTGCCAGGTGGTCTGCCTGCCCGATGCGATTGCGCTGAACGAGGTGAGGCCACTGGACTACATCCCGGACTCCTGGATTCACTAGGCTATCCTTCAGGAGCGTTCGTTCCTCACTCCTCTAATGTTGCAGCTCAGTGCACTTGGCGACCGGGTAGTAGCGTTAGACATAGGGACACGCCAAGGTTATTAGTCCTTGTGTGCTGTTGCTACTGACGACACCAAGCAGGTGGACGATGTGAAAGCACTGGTCAAGAAGGAAGCCAAGCCGGGGCTATGGTTGGATGAGGTGCCCGAACCCACCGCCGGCATAAACGATGTGACCATCAAGGTGCTGCGTACCGCAATCTGCGGAACCGACCTGCACATCTATAACTGGGACGATTGGGCCAGCAAAAACATCCCGGTTCCCCTTGTGGTTGGCCACGAATTCGTCGGTGAAATCGTCGCGGTAGGCGCAAACGTAAACGATTTCAACGTGGGGCAGATCGTATCCGGCGAGGGGCATGTGGTCTGTGGTCGCTGCCGCAACTGCATGGCGGGAAGGCGTCACCTGTGTGCGGACTCGAGGAGCATTGGCGTCAGCCGCCAGGGCGCCTTTGCGGAGTATGTGGTGCTTCCCATGTCCAATGTGTGGGAGCACAGTCCGGGGATGGATCTTGAAGTAGCGGCGCTGTTCGATCCCCTCGGCAATGCCGTTCACACCGCCCTGCAATATGATCTGCTCGGAGAGGATATCTTGATCACGGGGGCCGGGCCTATCGGTGCCATGGCGGCTAAAGTGTGTCGCCACGCAGGTGCGCGCCATATCGTGATAACCGACCTCAGCCGGGATCGGTGCGACAGGGCGCTGCTGCTGGGCGCCACGCGCGCCGTGGAAGCTGGATCGGAGAGCTTGCAGCAGGTACAGAAGGATCTCGGCATGGCGGAAGGATTTGACGTGGGTTTGGAGATGTCCGGCAGTCAGGATGCGTTCAGGGATATGCTGGCCAATATGTGTCACGGCGGCAAGATCAGCATGCTGGGTATTCCGGCGAATGAGATGGTCATCGACTGGGATACCGTCATCTTCAACATGCTGACCATCAAAGGGATCTACGGACGGGAAATGTACGAAACCTGGTACAAGATGACGGTGATGATAGAGTCCGGCATGGACATCACCCCGGTGATTACCCACCGGTTGCCCTATACCGAATTCAAGCAGGGCTTTGACGTGATGCGCACGGGTGACGCCGGCAAGGTTATCCTGGATTGGAGCCAAAGGTAATTGATCTACTGGAAACGTTCTATCTAAGGGGAGGAGAGCCATGTATGGCGCGTTCAAAGACTATGTCGGTGAAGAGCTTGACGCGATTCGATCTGCAGGACTGTTCAAGGAGGAACGTGAGATCAAAGGTCCCCAGGGTGCCCACGTAGGAGTCACTCAGGGAAACGTACTGAATCTTTGCGCCAATAACTACCTAGGCCTGGCGCAACACCCAGAGGTGCTCGCTGCCGCCGAGGCGGGCCTACAGCAGTGGGGCTACGGCATGGCCTCGGTGCGCTTTATCTGCGGCACGCAGTCGATTCACAAGCAACTGGAAATGAAACTCAGTGAATTCCTCCGCACGGAGGACACCATCCTCTACTCCTCCTGCTTCGATGCAAATTGTGGTCTCTTTGAGACGCTGCTCGATGACAAGGATGCAGTGATCTCCGACGAACTTAACCACGCCAGCATTATCGACGGCGTTCGCCTCTGCAAAGCTAAGCGTTATCGTTACCACAACAGTGACATGGATGATCTACGAGCGTGTCTGGAGGAAGCTGACCGAAACGGTGCCCGCTTCAAGCTGATCACTACCGACGGCGTCTTTTCCATGGATGGCACCATCGCCGAGCTGGATCAGATCTGTTCGCTAGCCAACGAATACAACGCGCTGGTGCACATCGACGATTGCCACGCCACCGGGTTCATGGGCAGCGGCGGCCGAGGCAGTCATGATTACCACGAGTGCATGGATCAGATCGATATCATCACCGGCACCCTGGGAAAGGCACTGGGGGGCGCCAGTGGCGGATTCACCAGTGGGCGAAAGGAGATCGTGGAACTGCTGCGTCAACGCTCCAAACCCTATCTGTTTTCCAACACGGTCGCACCCCCGGTGGTCGCTGGCGCCGTAAAGGCGATGGAGCTGATCTCGGCATCGAGCGAACTGAGCGATCGGCTGCATGACAACACAAAGTTCTTTCGCAACGGCTTGCAGGCTCTGGGTTTCGAGCTACTGCCCGGCAGACATCCCATCATCCCCATCATGTTGCACGATGCTGTCAAGGCTGCAGAATTCGCTGCAGTCATGCTGGAGCAGGGCGTCTACGTGGTCGCCTTCTCCTACCCGGTCGTACCCGAGGGCAAGGCCCGCATTCGCACCCAGATTTCCGCGGCGCACACTCGGGACGATCTTAGCTCTGCGTTGACTGCTTTCGCTAAGGGTAGAAAGCAGGTCGGCTTCTAACCCGTAACTCCTGCAGCCGCATTGCTTTTGAAATCAGGGATCAAGTAAAATCCCACTCCGCATAGAATCAGCTCCCCTCGTCTAATGCGCCCATCCTTGCCGCCCGGGTGGTGAAATTGGTAGACACGCGAGACTTAAAATCTCGTTCTCTTCGGAGAGTGCCGGTTCGATTCCGGCCCCGGGCACCAGACAATGCTCCAGCCCAGTCCAATTCACTCCAATCATCGCCACAAGTCGTCTAAAAGATGAGCTGTTGGCCAAGATCCTGCTCCGATGTTGTCCAAACCAATCCATTTCAATCCGGGGGTATCTGGGGTACTATATGGGGGTATTGGAACTCATAGGACAAATAGGTACCCCCAATGTCGCTTACTGATCTTGCAGCGAAACGCGCAAAGCCGAAGAAGAGAGACTATAAACTTGCTGCTGAAAAGGGCTTGTATCTTCTCGTTAGATCGAATGGTGCAAAGTACTGGCGATTGAAATACCGGTTTGCCGGTAAGGAGAAGGCACTCGCGTTTGGTGTCTACCCTGAAGTTTCTCTGTCTGAAGCCGTTGAGCAGCGCGATGAGGCACGCAGGACGCTGAAGGGTGGTCAAGATCCATCTATCGAGCGGAAGAAGGATAAGCTGAAGCGCCATGCAGACTCTGAGGCCACGTTCGAGGTCCTGGCCCGAGAGTGGATCGCCATGAAGTCTCAGAAATGGAAGCCAAGACACACGGAGAGAGTCACGCGATCTCTCGAATTGGATGTGTTCCCGTACATCGGGGGTATCCCCATCAATCAGATTGATAGCGTGCTACTGCGATCCGTTCTCGACCCCATACAGAAGCGGGGCGCTCTGGACATTGCATCCAGGGTAAGGCAACGCTGCAGTTCCGTATTTAAGTATGGGATGGTGCTTGGCGCGTGTTCGGCAGATCATGCCGAGCCTCTCAAGGTCGTTATGGTGCCCCCTGTCAAGAGACACTTTGCCGCGCTGACCGCCAAAGAAATGCCGGAATTCTTGACAAAAGTTCATGCGTACAACTGTAACGTCCAGACACGGTTGGCCGTTCGCCTACTGATGTTAACTTTCGTTCGCACGGTCGAGTTGATCGGTGCCCGGTGGGATGAAATTGATTATGACGAATACATCTGGAACATCCCAGCAGAAAGGATGAAGGAAGAGCGCCCACACTTTGTGCCGTTGGCCCGCCAGTCCCTTGACTGTCTTGAGCAACTTCATGCAGTTACTGGACAGAGCGAACTCCTATTCCCTAAACGCGGATCAACCACGGAACCCATGAGTAACTCGACCATCCTGCGGGTTATCGAGAGAATTGGATATAAAGGCAGAATGACAGGTCACGGCTTTCGTTCAGTAGCGTCCACAATTCTCAATGAATCGGGTTTGTTCGACTTTGATGCCATCGAACGTCAGTTATCGCACGAAGACCGGGACGATGTCAGGGCCGCATATAACCGCGCCAAGTATATGGGTGAGCGGCGAAAGATGATGCAGTGGTGGGCCGACAAAGTGGATTCGTTAGAGAGACCGTCGCAGATCGTGTATCCAGATTTCAAGAAGATAAGAAGGCCATAATGAGAGTTTGCCGCACCTAGCCCGACGGGGTGAAAACCGGGATACCCTTGCCCGGCTGGTGCGACACCTATCTCAAGGGGCGCGTTAAGGGGCGTAAAGATGGACTTCCCGAGCTATGTTCCGGCGCCGGTACAGTCAGAGATCAGTCGGCTGATTGATGGTCGGGTGCTCAACCCAGGAGATGAGCGCAGCAAGGAGTGGGTCGCTCGGATGGAGCGCGAGCGGCCTGATTATCTGGGTGAACCTCCACGTGGCGAGTTGCCCCCGGACGCTATTGAATGTCTGGAGAGGCTGGCGTGCGACCCAAGGATGCGTGAAGCCTATAGCCTATTGACTTCCGAGATTACCAAAGATCACGAATGGTGCGATTTTATCGGCGCAGCAGTGCTTGCCCGGGGAGATTCCGCGCCAAGCCGTGAGCGATTGCGGCGAGCCAAGAAGCTGCGGGACGAAATCGTCAGCACTTCTGAAAGGCTGGCACGCCTGTTACGCAACGCTGCTGCAGACATACCTTTCTGGCCTCGGGCGGCCTATGACATGCGCTCCTTGCTACGGGAGTCTGAGAACCGCGAATTGACGCATGAGTACCGCGACCGCTGGCGGCAACAGCGCGACCAAATTCTTGGCGACGGGGATGATCCAGACCACACCATTGCCGACGCCTGGAGCACTGCCCCCTCGTTGGCGGGATTGTTGGACACCGTGGTTACTGTCGCACAGGGACTTGGGCCGAGGGCTGGGGCTGCCATCGTGTCGCGGGAGCGGAACGTGAAGACTGAATACCTGCGGGCATTCGCGATTCTGCTGAGGGAGCTTCATGGTTTCACATTGACAGTAGACGTAAAGAAGACGATGGCAATCGTGACGACCGTTGTACTCTCCCAGCCTGACGTTGATGTGTCCTATGATGACGTGCGAAAGGTGGTTTCAAGGCTAGACGAGTACATCACCCTCCCGCCATAGCATCAGCCTGTGCTATCACAGTGCTCTATGCGTTGAGACTCGCGCTGGGACCCTCGATAGGCACTTACATGTGCGTGGAAGACTCGAGGACGAAATTTCGTTCCGAGTATCTTCGACTTCCTTTATCGGCCGAACGAGGATGGGGCCGATTCAGTCTGGAAGGAGAAACGCACATGAGCCAACTGCCTGATACTGGTTTCGTAAAACTATCGCAGATCATCGGTGATCCCAAGGCAGAGCCGCCGATTCCCCCAATCATTCCGGTGAAGAAAAGCTGCTGGTGGGCCGGAGTGAAATCAGGACGCTTTCCGAAATCCGTGAAGATCGGCGATGGCCGTGGAACATTCTGGCGTGCGGAGGACATTCGCGCACTGATTGAATCAGTGTGAGGAGGAGGCCACCTTGAGCAGAAAAACAGAAGGTCGGACTGGGTGTCACCAGCCGACCCCTATTACTTCTACGATCACTCGGAATCTTACTACATTCGCGTCTGGCCTTGAATCGGCGGTTGCTGCCTTGGAACCATGGAGCATGGCGACCTGGTCCATCGAGAGGGGGGTGCGTGATGATTGATGCCGTCTCTCAGTTTCGCGATGCAATATGTTCCACCGGACTGGCCCCACCCAACATCATTGAACCTGGCATGTTGCATCGCTTTCCGGGTGTAGGTAAACGCAACGGCAATACCGCTGGATGGTGCAAGCTGTTTCCAGACGGCCTGGGAGGGTGCTTTGGTGACTGGTCGTCAGGCTTTTCTGAAAACTGGCAGGTGAAGCGGGACAAGCCCTATTCGCTACTTGAACAAGACGCATTCAAGCAGCGCGTGGATGAAACACGGGCACAGTCGGAAGCGGAACGGCAACAGAAGTCTGCAGCGGCTGCAGAACAAGCAGCAGCCATCTGGGAGAATGCCACACCTGCTGCTGACGATCACCCCTACTTAATCCAAAAGTCGATCCAGGCAAACGGTACACGACTGCACAAAGGTGCGCTGGTAGTACCTGTGAGGGAAAACGGAACACTTCATTCGCTGTTACTCATTGACGAGGATGGTGATAAGCGATTTCTGAAAGACGGGCGCGTAGCCGGCTGCTATTTCAGCATCGGCAGCACTAAGGGCGCACAAGCCCTGTGCATAGCTGAAGGGTTCTCGACGGCAGCGACAATTCACGATTCAACAGGCTACCCGGTGGCCGTGGCATTCAGTGCAGGTAATCTGGAGTCGGTGGCAAAGACCATGCGTGAACGCTTCACTGAATTACCGTTGATCATTTGCGCTGATGACGATGCTGAAACCGACGGTAATCCGGGCCTCACTAAGGCCAGCCAAGCGGCAGATGTCACTGGTGCAAGTGTGGCGTTGCCGGTTTTCGGTGAACAGCGCCCCGCAAAGGCAACCGACTTCAACGATATGGCAGCATTGAGCGGATTGGGTTCTGTCGCGGCTGCAATCAAGAAGGCGGTACCACCGGACGACTGGCCGGAACCGAAGACGATACATGCAGAACTGCATCCAGTTCCAGCCTTTGATCCTGAAACACTTCTGCCTGAAGTCTTGCGGAACTGGGTCATGGATGAAGCTGATCGTATGCCCTGCCCGCCGGATTTTGTAGCTGCCGGCGCGCTGGTAGCTTTAGGAGCGATCATCGGGGCCACATGCGCCATAAAACCAAAGTCCCGTGACGATTGGCTGGTAGTGCCAAACCTGTGGGGCGGCACCGTGGGGCCACCATCGGCAAAGAAGTCTCCGGCCATCGGTGCAGCCCTAAAACCACTCGAGCGATTGGTTGCACAGGCCATGGAGGGGCACCAGGCCAAGATGAAAGAATTCGAGTACGAAAAGCTGATCTTCGATGCTAAAAAGAAAGCCATCGAATCGAGTATTAAAGCGGCGGCGAAGGACGCCAAAGATGGCGATCCGCAAGATCTCGTTGAGAATTTAAGAAACCACGAAGAACAGGCCCCGGAATCACCAGTTCTGAAACGGTACAAATCCAACGACACGACCATTGAAAAACTGGGCGAACTGCTACGTGATACACCCACCGGTTTACTGATCATGCGCGATGAACTGGCTGGGTTGATCGCAGCGTGGGAGAAGCAGGGACACGAAGGTGATCGGACCTTTTTTCTTGAGGCGTGGAACGGCATCGGGAGCTTCGACACCGACCGCATTGGACGCGGTACCATCTTCATCCCAAATCTGTGCATCTCCATCTTTGGCGGTATTCAGCCAGATAAACTGATCGCCTTATTGGAACAGACATCCAAGGCTCTCGCGAATGACGGGATGCTTCAACGCTTTCAGGTGCTGGTCTATCCAGATCACCGCGAATGGGAGTGGCGAGATTGTAGTCCGGACAAGGATGCTAGAGATCGGGCATTCAGCGTATTCGAGTCCCTGGCCGATCTTGACCCGGAAATATGGGGGGCAATACCGGCGGACGAATACACGAAATTTCCGCATTTCCGATTCGATGATAGGGCACAGGCGATCTTCATCGAGTGGTCGACTGACCTTCACGTGGTGCGACTGCCAAAAGAAGAAAACCTAATCATTGCGCAGCACCTGGAAAAGTTCGACAGACTCTTCCCGGCAATTGCGCTGATCCTGCACCTTGTTGACTGTGCAGTGACCGAACGGTACGGCCCGGTGACAGAGGACGCTGCCTTACGCGCTGCTGCATGGTGCGATTACCTTGAAGCCCACGCCCGACGCTGCTATGGCCTGCTGATGGATGAAGGACTACGGGCAGCGCAAGCCCTGGCAGACAAGATTCGACTGGGTAAGCTCCACGATGGGTTCACTGCTAGGGATGTTACGCGCAATCAATGGAGCTGCCTGACCAGCAGCGAAGCCGTGCAGGCAGCACTCAACTGGTTGGCGGATGAAGATTGGTTGCGGTCCAAGGAGGTCGGTGGCGCTGGTCCCGGGACTGGTCGGCGCACTCAACGACACTTCATCAACCCCGAGGTCATGAAAGTCGCCAAGAAGGGAGATGATCGTGGCTGATTGGATGGAACGAGCGAAGCAGCAGTTCCAGAAAAGTGCCAAACATACTACTGACGTTACTGACGAAAGGACTCTAACGTCAGTAATGGCAGTGCCCCAAAAGGCAGAACCGGAGTACACAGATTCTAACGTCAGTAATGGCAGTACCACTGATGTCGATTACCAAGGGCTAGAGCCAGATTCCTTCATCGAATTCGCTGATGAATCACGCGTTATTGATCCCGATCTCTTTATCGACGCTGCCTGTCATGGCTTGCCGATTGATCGGGAATGGGTCTGTCGGATTGTTGTCTGCGACGAAGATATCGAAGACATCAGACAAGTGATAGGCGTTCTCGTTTTGATAATTATTATTCAGCCTAGCTCTAA
>CEQE01083211.1_pt1 | contig 29958 bp, 25 predicted proteins | sample 356201 | NCBI WGS metagenome assembly CEQE01 (sample SAMEA2619970, study PRJEB7988) | marine metagenome | biome: marine biome (ENVO:00000447); feature: mesopelagic zone (ENVO:00000213) & marine oxygen minimum zone (ENVO:01000065); material: "saline water (ENVO:00002010), including plankton...
GCTCACACATAAAGCCCCCGGCTTGGCCGGGGGATATTTACTAAATCTGTTAGCGAGATTCATCATTTGGAGTACCTGCCACCTAAGGTAGCCTTGGCAGCGTGAGCAGCACTCGTCTGAGCCAAACGTCACGCGTGGTGTTGCGCTGCAGCGACCGATGAGCTCGGTTGCCATCTGATTGCCCCTCCCTTACACTCTTTTGCTCTTTCGATATCCGAGGCAAACCTGTGGCAAAGAAGAGAGCGCTTTTGACGGGAGTGACGGGTCAGGACGGTGCCTATCTGGCCGAGTTTCTGTTGGACAAGGGGTATGAGGTACACGGCATAAAGCGACGTTCCTCTCTGTTCAACACGCAGCGCGTTGACCATCTTTATGTGGATCAACACGAGGATGAGATAGGATTTGTGCTCCACTATGGTGATCTCACCGATACCTCCAATCTGACGCGAATCGTTCACGAAGTGCGGCCTGACGAGATTTACAACTTGGGTGCGCAAAGTCACGTTGCGGTGAGTTTTGAGTCGCCGGAATATACGGCTGACGTTGATGCTGTCGGCACGCTGAGGCTGTTGGAGGCGATCAGATTCCTGGGGCTCGAGAAGGTGACGCGATTCTACCAGGCATCGACTTCCGAACTTTTCGGGCTGATCAAGGAATCTCCGCAGAAGGAGACGACGCCGTTCCACCCACGTTCTCCCTATGGGGTGGCGAAGCTATATGCCCACTGGATCACCATCAACTACAGAGAAGCTTACGGTCTCTACGCCTGTAACGGCATCCTCTTCAATCACGAATCCCCTCGAAGGGGAGAGACGTTCGTTACCCGCAAAGTGACGCGCAGCCTTTCGAACATAGCCCTCGGATTGGAAAACTGTCTCTATATCGGGAACATGAATTCGCTGCGTGACTGGGGCCATGCAAGGGATTATGTCGAGATGCAGTGGCTCATGTTGCAGCAAGATCAACCCGAGGATTATGTGATAGCAACGGGCCAACAGACCTCTGTTAGGGATTTTATAAACCACGCAGCGAATGTGTTGGGGGTGTCGATCTCATGGCAGGGCAAGGGCGCTGATGAGATTGGCGTAGTTGACGGGTTTGTGGGCGAATCGATGTTGCGGGATGGTGAGAGCAAGCTTGCAGTCGGTGATGTGATCGTACGCGTCGACCCGCGCTATTTCAGGCCATCCGAAGTAGACACACTGTTAGGTGATGCCAGCTTTGCCAAACAGAAGCTTGGCTGGCAACCAAAGACCACGTTCAATCAACTGGTATCGGAGATGGTGTCCCACGACCTGGATCAAGCCAGACGCAACGCGCTCCTCAAGAGGGAAGGGTACGAACTGGTCACTGCGAAAGAGTAACATCTAACGAGGCACCAACAGCGGTTGGGCGAGCCGGGGCATTATGTTATCGAAGAACCAGAAGATCTTCTTGGCCGGTCACAATGGCATGGTCGGCTCGGCGCTGCTCAGGCAATTGCATGCCCTCGGCTTCAGTCATCTCATCACGCGATCCCGTGCGCAACTGAATCTGCTCGAGCCGGCCGCCGTTTGCGACTTCGTCAGCCAAAGCAAACCAGATTACGTGGTGGTAGCAGCCGGAAAAGTTGGCGGGATACATGCAAATAACACCTACCCGGCGGAATTCATCTACGAGAACCTCATGATAGTCAGCAACCTGGTGCATGCGGCCTTTCTGGCAGGGTGCAGGAAGCTTCTGTTTCTTGGCAGTTCGTGCATCTACCCCCGGCATGGCGACCAACCGCTTACAGAAGGCGCACTGCTGACGGGGGCGTTGGAGCCAACCAACGAGCCGTACGCCGTTGCCAAGATCGCCGGGATTAAGTTGTGCGAATCGTATAACCGTCAGTACGGTACCGACTATCGATCGGCGATGCCCACCAACCTGTATGGCCCGGGAGACAACTATCACTCCGAAAACAGTCACGTCGTGGCTGCGCTGCTGCGACGAATTCACGAGGCGAAAGTTCAAGGTGCGAAAGAAGTGGTGGTGTGGGGAAGTGGCGCGCCGAGGCGCGAATTCATGCACGTGGACGATATGGCATCCGCCTGCATACACTTGATGCAACTGGACCGCTCCGTATACCAGGCCAATACGACCGATATGCTATCCCATGTAAATATCGGCACAGGCAAAGATATGAGCATCCTGGAGTTGGCCGAGACCTTGCAGTCGGTCATCGGGTTCGAGGGCGATCTGGTTTTCGATCGATCGAAACCTGATGGGATGCTGCGTAAGTGCCTGGATGTCTCACTGCTCCGTCAGTTGGGCTGGACATCCAAGATCGGTTTCAAGGAAGGTATCGAGAAGACCTATCGGACATATCTTGAGGAGTCCGCACAGGCGCAAGGCTAACCGACCGCGATGATGCGGCGTTCACTTACGTCGTGTTGGCACTGCAACGGGAAAATGTGTCGGACTCAAACGCGATCACACTTCCTAGCCAGCACTATTCTGTGCGTCCATTTGGCTCCAACCAGCAGTCTCAGCATCATCTTGAGCAGGAATTTCACTCTGAGCGACAGGGGCTCAGTTGAAAAGGCCTTAAAGTCTTCAAACCTGTACCCACTGGAAACACCACCCAGTTGAAAGACGCCGACCACTTCTGGAACGTACTGCCAACCGAATTGCTGAAAGCACTGTTCCGTATAGTCCTGGTCGGCGGAGACCGATCGTCTCTCATCGAATGCAATCGAACTATAGGCACGTCGATGGTAGACGGAACTAACATGACCAATCTGTCTGGGTTGGGGCTTGTGGTACCTTGAGGCGGGACGAATAAACGTGTCTGCTCCATATACTTGAGCTGACTTGAAGCCGTAATTCACAGGTTCAGTCAGATAGGCAAGGAACTGGTTGATGTCTAGACCAGACAGGAGTTCGTCTCCGGCATCGATAAACCAGAGATAGTCACCTTTGGCAGCCAGCCTTACTCGATTCATGGCGTTGAAGATGCCGCTGTCACCCGAAGGCAAGATTCGCATGATACGCTGATCGATCCAGGCTTCGTATTGCTGTTCAAAACGCCGGTGATCCTCCTCCTTGTCAACGGCCACCTGTACGACAACTTCCACCTGATCCGGCACGGCACCGAGACTGGTGATGGTGCGCGTCAGCATGCCGTCGAACTGGTAGCTGATGACGCCTATGGATAGTGTCTTGTCGTTCGGCATCTGTGACGTCTTCCTAACAGGGTCGATGTGGCATTCGTGCTAGCCCGCCGTATCAGTAAGAAACTGGACATACTCCTTGGATCGCTCATGAAAGTCCAGAGCCTTCGCAGCTCTGATGCAGTTCTGCTGAAACGTAGCATGATCGGCACGAATGCTGTGGATGGCTTCAGCAATACTTGCTGGAGAGATGTCCTGCAACAGGATGCCGGCATCAAATTCCTTAACCAGTCTGAGTCCCAAGATATCTGAACCTATTACGGGCAAGCCTGCGCCGAAGTAATTGAACATTTTGCCGGATGGGCAGGAGATGTAGTTGAAGTCGTTTTTTTTGATCAGCGTGAAATCGTAGAAGCAGAAACCGGCGTCAAATCGGCTGAGGTATGGCAGTATCTCATTCTGGTGCAAATAGTCATCATCCACGATCAGATGACCGGCAGCCAATAGTGTGGCGTACTTCTCGCCAATGACTGCTTTGACCTCTGGGAGGATAATGCCCTTGACTGTCAGACGGATATTGCCTAACTGCTGAATGCTGTCGATACAAGTGTAGATTCCATGTTCGGGAATAGCAGTGCCAAGGAAAATCAAACGAAATGGTTCCTGAGAGTTCTCGTTGCCGTTGTCGTGCGTGATGAAGCTCGTGTCTTTTACGATCGGCGAATTGGGAACGAGAAAAACCTTGCCGGGATATTGCGAAAACAGAAAATCGAATCTCTCCTTTGTCTGAATCATCACTGATTCGATAAGACGCTTGTCTGACAGCCGAAAACAGATATCTCTCCGTATCTCTAACGACAAGAGATTACACTTTCTGAATAGCTTCAGTGCGGTATACATGCCGACGGAGTCGACACCGATGACGATATCTGCACGTTCTCTTCTAAGCTTGTATAGGAACATGACAAGCTTGAACAGCCTATAGATGGGGCCAGGTAACATGATAGAGATAAAGCCTGGTATCCTGATGAAATGGTAAGTGGCGACATCCAAGTTGGTGTTGTTGAATCGACTATTGTCTGGAGCGACAACTTTTACAGACAGGGACGGAGACAATACTTCCACTAGATTTAGAACTGTCGGCGAATAGGCAACCCATTCATCGGGGAAGATAATGAGAACTTTCTTCTTCAATTATTCAGCTTCGAACCAAAATGGACAGCGCTGACCACGACCGGTGCGTGGGAGGGCTGTCATGGCTAAGCCAGTCCAGGTGTTGAGGCTGGCGGAAGTTCTCTTCGGCGAATTTCTCGATCTCGGGTAGAAACAGGAAACGCATCGGGTGCTTTTCGGTCAGCTGAGTTACCTGGCCGGAGCTCTTCTCCTCGACGCGTACGGAGTAATTGACTTCAACGATATTCGCCTCGTAGTGCATAACGGGTTCGGCGATGCGAGTGACTTTAGTGCTGTCGTTTTCGAGGCGCTTGACACGTTTCTGTGGCTGCTCTGTTAGAACTGCGGGGCCGTACCAATAGTCAAAGATGAAAACTCCTCCGCTGGCGAGATGCGCTGCAGCGGTATTTAGGGCGTTCTGTATATCCATATTGCTGTTCTGGTAGCTCATTACATGAAACAGGGAAATGACCACATCATAAGTTGACGAAGTGGATGCCGTTCGGACATCGCCGAGAGAAAAGGACAACCTGGCGGCGACATCATCTGCTAACGAGCTTTGCCGCAGCGCTGCTTTCTCTAGCATACCTGCTGACATGTCGATGCCGTGTACGGTAAAGCCGAGTCTGGCCAAATGTTCAGCATGGGCTCCGGTGCCACAACCCAGTTCCAGAATGGTCGCTGCCTTTGAGTTCTGCGCGTTGATCAATGCAGCGACATATGCCGCTTCCTGGGCATAGTCTTTGTCCGCGTAGAGTAAGTCATAGTACTCAGAGTAGGCGTCAAATACTTTAGTCAACGGAGTATTTCCCTAAGCACTGAAACAGTTCTCTCAATCTGATCATCGCGAAGAGCAAGGCCGCTCGGCAGGTAAAAGCCGTCGCGGCCGAGACGTTCGGCAACCGGATACGACTCACTTTCGAATAAACCCATATCCTGAAAGACGGGTTGATGGTGCATCGGATAGAAAAAAGGGCGGCTGCCAACGCCTTTCTCGGCCAGCTTTCGCATCGCCTCGGTGGCGCTGATGTGTAGTGTGTCGCCCACCACAAGGCCATAGACCCAATAGTTGTTGTCAGCGTATGCAGTACTCGGCAATGGCAGTTGCAGGCCTTCTACATCCGCTAGAAGCTCTGTATATCGCGCACCCATTCTCCGTTTGCTGCTGACGAATTTGTCCAGTTGCTCCAACTGAGCCAAGCCGATTGCTGCCTGCATATTGGTCATGCGCAGATTCCAGCCCAAACGTTCATGCACAAATCGTTGCTTGGGTTGGAAGCAGAGATTGCGCAAGCTTCGACAGCTCTCAGCCAAGTCATCGTCGTCACACACAATCATTCCGCCTTCACCGGTGGTGACGTGTTTGTTGGGGTAGAAACTGAATGTGCTGATGTCACCGAAACTGCCACACGGTTCGCCTTTGTACGTCTGGCCGTGGGCTTCGGCTGCATCTTCGATCACTTTCAGATCGTATTTTCCTGCCAGCGTTAGGATTGGGTCGATATCAACGGGCAGACCATAGATGTGAACGAGCATGATGGCCTTGGTGCGCGTGGTGATCCTGGACTCGACCTGGTCGACGTCCATACTCCAGGTGAGCGGGTCACTGTCGACAAGTACCGGTTTGGCACCACAGCGACAAATCTGCCCAAGACACGAGATTATGGTGAAGGTGGGGACGATAACTTCGTCGCCGGGGCCTATACCGAGTGCTTCAGTGGCGGCGTCCAGTGCCGCTGTGCCGTTAGTGACTGTGATCGCATGCTTGCGACCCACATACTCGGCGAATCTCTCTTCAAACAGTTTGACGAACGGGCCTTCGGAAGATATCCAACCGGTTCGGATGCACTCTACGAGGTACTTTTCTTCGTTGCCTTCGAGGAGAGGTTCGTTAACCGGAATGAACTCACTGTTGGACATTGTCGTGGATTATCTTGACCTGATCTGCTGGAATTGGCTCGAACCGGGTCTTGTCAGATTCGCCAGCGTAGGGGCCCTGTTTTACCTCGATCATCTCGCTCTTTTCGAGCATTTCGAAACCATGGCCACCAAAGGCCAGCAGTACAACGTCGCCCTGAGCCAAGATGCGACTCTCGAGGTAGTTCTGGCCATCGTCATAGAAGTCGACGCGAACCCTTCCCGTCTTTATGTACAGGACCTCTTTGGTGAAGTGAACCTGCCGGGTGACTTCATTGTGGACGTGCGGCGGAATCACGTAACCCAAGGGGCGGTTCATGTAACCCACTTGCTGTGAGAAGTTGTCAGGCGTGAAGAACTCAATGCCCTCCTTGTGAAATTGGGCCCGGATTATCAGAGCCAGCATTTGCCCGTCGTTGATGATTCTTTCTATCATCTTGCGCCTTTAGAGATAGTTGTCCTTATGCACCCAGCTACGCACCTCTGGATCGCTATTATAGATCGTTTGATGGTAGTTATATCCCTCTTCATATCCCTTTTGCGCGCATCTCGCAAGCTCGATTAACTCCTCATCATGGGCTATCACAGAGTCGATCGCTCGTTTGAGATGAGAGGCCGTTCTCTTGGCTACGCGAACGAGCTTGCGTTTTAGTGTGTACCCAGCTCCGGCCGATCGAGCGGAGCGCAGCTCGGTATACGAGTCGGAGATGCCCTGACTGAAAGCTCGCCGCTCGAAATATGCGGGCGTCATTCGTTCGGCTGTCACGGCGTGGTACACCGAGGCGCCGGAATCGAAAATACAGCGGTACTTGTTGGTCAGAATGTACTGGGCGATATAGTCCTCGCCATCGCCTCTGAACCTGATGAGCTCTTGAGGCATGCCGTCGGGGTGAAAACCACCGGCCTCTCTGAGAATCTCCTTGCGTACCGAGAAGTTGCACCCCCAGACAAGATAGGGGTCGATCTCATAGCGGCCCGCGGGAAGCTCCATCACACTGAGGGCCGATATGACATGGCCTCCAAGAATACTGCTCCTGTTCCACAACCTGGTGAGCCAGCAGGGGGATGGGTTGAGATAGTTTGGCAGGTTATTGCCGCCAACCAATGCCACTTCCTGGCTTGCGAAGCAGTCCTTTACTGTTTCCAGCCAGCTTGGCACGGCCTCTATATCATCGTCGGCATATACCAGAATTTCGCCGCGTGCTTCGGCGAGACCCCGGTGACGACCAACATGCAGGCCCGGGGTAGGCTCGTAAAAGTAGTGCAGGTTTTCGATCTCTCGGCGCAATGAATCGACCGTGGATTTCGTGCCATCGGTGGATCCATTGTCGATGACCAGGACTTCGAATTCGGCCGGCGGCAGAGTTTGCCGCGTGAGGGAGGTCAGTGCTTGCGCCAGAATGCCGGCTCGGTTACGCGTGGGTATGACGATGCTAAGCAGCAACGCTTTCGACCCCGGATCCGGACGCTCGATCCGCTGATCGCGATTGTGGCACCGTTCGCATACCCTTTCCTGGACTTCGGTTCTGAATAGCTGCAGTTGGGTTATAGTATACACGACCCACATGAACTGCGGTCTCGGATGCGCCCCGTTGCCCTTGGCTTGCCGTATGATGAAATGAAAGAGATTGTCGCGTCAGCAACAAAGTGGTCGTTCTTTTCTGAACTGGTCTCCCGGCTGGTTCCGGCGTGTACCTATATCCTGCTGATCAGGATTCTGGTTCCGGAAGATTTCGGCATCGTGGCTGTTGCAGTCATGATCGTAGGACTCTCCAAGGTGCTGACGGATGCTGGCTTAAGTAAGGCTCTGATCCGGCATCAGGAAGATCCATCATCGGCGGCAAGCACTGTATTTTGGACTAATGCAGTCTTGGGCATCGCAGTCTATGGAGTCTGTTTTGCAGCTGCCGACGGCATCGCCACGTTGTTCAATGACGTGCGTATTGGCAGCGTCGTCAAAGTGCAGGGAATACAGATTCTGTTCTCCGCAATGTTTTCCGTGCACGTTGCCCTTTTTCAAAAGCACCTTGATTTCAGAAAGCTGTTCTGGATACGCCTGGCCGGCAGCGGCATTCCAAGTGTTATCTCACTCGTCTTCGCCTACATCGGATATGGCTACTGGGCTCTGGTGATCGGCAGCGTAATCGGTTCGTTCTTTGAAATGGTGCTCCTGTGGTGGCTCTGTGCATGGCGGATGAAATTCATCTTCGAACTGGATCTGTTACGCACCCTTTTCAAGGATGGCTGGTGGATTACGCTGGAGACTTTTCTCGGCTGGGCGTTTGCGTGGGTGGATCTTGCCATCGTTGCCAGGTTCTTGGACATTCATACCACCGGCGTCTATCGAACCGGCGGCATGATCGTTATGCTTCTGTTTGCCGTTCTGATCGGCCCGGTCCTGCCGGTGCTGTTTAGCTGGTTCTCACGCATACAGGATGAGCGGGATCGTCTGAATTGGGTCCTAACGGAATCCACTAAGCTGCTGTCGATGATCGCGTTTCCTTCTGGCTGCATCCTGTGGATGCTGAGCGACTACGTGGAAATTCTGTTCCTGGACGCCGAGTGGCAAGGCGTGGGTGCCGTGATCGGCTATGTCGGATTGGCGTACGGCATCTCGTATGCAGTTGCGGCAAATAACGAAGCCTATCGTGCTATTGGGCGTGCTGACATAGCGACCAAGTTGCTGCTCTTCTCGTTCATATATTATCTGCCGGTCTATCTGTTGACGGTTTCACAAGGGCTCGAACTGTTTTTGATGGCGAGAGTCATCCTCGCCTGTAGCGGCGCATTCCTGCACATCTACGTGTGCAGCCTGGTGACGGGACTCAACCTCATCGAGCTGTTTGTCGCATTGCGGGGTACGGCGCTGGCAGTAGCTGCTATGCTAGCATCCATGGCGTTAGTGAAATTTCTATTCGATGGCGCTGCGACCACGCTGTGGGAACCGGCCGTGATTGGATCAACGGGCGCGTTGGCCTATATCCTCATGCAGTATAAGGAGTGGGATTCGGTGAAAGAAACGGTCTATAGCGTTATCAGAGCTTAGCCCTCAAGCAGATAAAGCGCTTTTGCGTGCTGCGAACGAATTGGAAAGTCTATGAAAGTTCTTTTGATTCAACCAGTTAAGCCAAAATTCGACATTCAGGCAGCGGATGACTGGACCCTGACGCGACCGTTTTCCCTGTTCTTCCTTGCCTCTGCGATCGAAAACAACACCGACTACGAAGTAGAGATCCTGGATTTCGAGCGGGAGGATCATCAGAGGACTGGTTTGCGTTCGGCGGTAGAAAGGAGTGACCCGGACGTTTTTGGCATAACCGCGACAACGTTTACCAGATTTGACGCGATTGACGTCATACGTGAATTGCGCAAGATGCGTCCCACTGCCCCCATCGTCGTCGGTGGCGTGCACTTCATGTACTGCGCCGAGGATACCTTGCGGGAGGTGCCTGAGGTCGACGTCGTCGTCCATGGCGAGGGTGACGTGACGATCGTTAAGTTGCTTGAGGCGATTGACAAGGGTACAGGCCTTGCAGATACCAAAGGCATATCGTACCGGGGTGACGATGGGCACATGATAACAAATCAGCCCCAACCGCTGGTGCCGAATCTCGACGAAATACCTGCGTACAAGAAGTACGCCTATGAAGAGTATCCGGAGTATCTCTTCAATCATCCGGGCAGGGTGCCTGCGGTAAGTGTGATGTCCTCGAGAGGATGCCCCTTTAAGTGCGTGTTCTGCAGCAAAGCGGGAATGAAATACCGGGTCCGAGATGCGGAGCGCACTGTTGATGAAATAGAGGACTTGATGGCGCGCTTCGACGTCAGCGCGTTTAATTTCCTCGATCTGACTTTTACGGCAAACAGAAAGCACGTCAGGGCGGTCTGTAACGAACTGATCAAGCGCGAGTTGAATATCCAGTGGTGGTGTGAAAGCAGGGTCAATATTCACTTGGATCTTCTTGACCTGATGCGTGAGGCGGGCTGTACATCGATCGCGATTGGCGTAGAAAGTGGATCTCAGCGCATGCTGGATACGATGTCCAAGGGTATCACGGTGGAACAGGTGGTTGCCTTTACTGACAAGTGCAAGGAGTTGGGCATCGTCCTGCAACCCTACTTCATGTATTCCCATCGCGGTGAAGAGTACGATGATTGTTTGAAGACGTTGGAATTGATCAGCGTACTGGAGGAGTCCACAGAGCTCTGTTCGTTTCAACCGGCTATGATATTTCCGGGAACGGAGCTTGAGAGAATTGCCAGGGAGGAGGGTAAACTGCCGGCCGATTTCTCTTGGAGCAAGCCCTATTATTCAGAATTGAACAAACAGTTGGATCAACTGATCAATACACCCCTCTATATCGATAAACTGTCCGCAGAGCAAATGATCGAGCTTCACCGAAGGAAGAAGATGAGCGCGTTTGCCCACACGATATTGAAAGAATCTCCCTGGTCACTGGTCCGGAAGGTATGTAAGTCACTGGCAAACGGGCGATTCTATTCCGATTATCTGTTTTCGACTGGGTTTTATGCACACCTAATGGCATCGGCAATGCGCAGACTCAAGCCTGACCGGGGAGCAGGCGCGCGAGTCGCAAGGTAAGCAATGCAGCTAGAGCATGTAACGTGTGATCTGTGTGGGTCGGACGACTATCGAGTACGCTATCGTAAACCCGATGACTGGCTGAAAGGCGAGTTTTTCGAGTTTCCCGTCGTTGAGTGTTTGCAGTGTGGTTTGGTATACGTCAATCCCAGGCCGACGATGGACTGCATGAAGAGCTTCTACCCGGACGGTTATCATCATGGAAGAGATACGATAGAGCACACCCGAAGGTATAAGATCCAATCGGATATGTTGCCCTCACTTGGTGACACGAAGGTGCTGGATGTGGGGTGTGCCAACGGCGACTTTCTGAATTATCTCCTTCAAGAAGGTAACGACTTCGAAGCTCACGGATTGGATGCTCATGCGCAGGGCACTGTAAATGAAAAGATCGTTTTTGAGAAGGGTACCTTGCCGAACGGCGTCTATGCGGCTGACTCTTTCGATGTCGTAATGGCGTGGGCGGTATTCGAGCATCTCCACTCCCCTATGCAGTACTTTGCAGAGGCGTCCAGAATACTGAAATCACGAGGACTGCTCATCATACTGGTGACAAATTCAAACAGTATCTATGGGCGGTTTGCATATGCAGAAGATGTGCCGCGTCATACCTACCACTTTTCCCGCAAGACGCTGATCGCCTATGGCGAGAGGAATGAGCTGGAGATGGTCGATCTGGACCATCGTGACGATATATTCGACGGCAGGGGTATGGGGTGTTTCAATTTCCTTCTCGGCAGAGCTGTGGGGCTGACGTGGAAGAAGATCATGTCGAATGAAATCTCCACCGTGCAGCAGGCGTTCAGGCGAATCGGCTCTCTCATCGACCGTATGATTTTCAGTTGGCACTGGGAGTCAAAGATGGGCATATCGGGGATCATGATAGCGACCTACAGGAAGAAGTAGGTGGCTGTTCATCAATCGCTATTGGCGACACTTTATTACCTGCGATTTCCATGGCTGCGCCGATCGAGAGCGATCTTCTCGCATCTGACGTCACTGGAACGTGTTGCGCTCTATCAACTTGCCGGCAGTCGCCCCATGAAGAGCGTGGTGGAAATCGGTTCCTATTTGGGCGCATCGGCCTATGCATTTGCTGCAGCGCTCGAGCGACGTGACTGTGATGGCAAGGTCTATTGCATTGACACCTGGTCTAATGAGGCGATGAGCGAAGGTCAGAGAGACACGATGGTGGAATTTCAGCTAAACACGGCAGTGCACTCATCCAGTATCGTGACGATCCGGGGGCACAGTACCAGTGTGGTAGAGCAAGTGGAGCAATGCGCTAAGAAGATCGATCTGCTCTTCATAGATGCTGACCATTCGTATGAGGGGTGCCTGGCGGACTGGAAAGCATACAGCTCTTTGCTGGCTGATGATGCCATCGTCGTCATACACGATGTTGGCTGGGCGGAGGGCGTTAAACGGGTGGTCGATACAGAAGTGCGTCCGCTGGCTGACCGGGAAGGATGCCTGCCGAATATGTGGTGGTGCTGGATTACCCCTTAACGTCATTTTGAGATTCGCTTGCGGGTGGTTTTCCAGAGAAGATTCTGCAACCGTCCAGGTGCGAATCTGAGTAGCAGTTGCAGAGCCATGGCCAGAACCACGGTTGCCAGCGTCGCTTTGCCGCGCCGATAGAGAAACCAGCGCAAGTAACACTCGTTCCTGAAATTGATCCACCCACCGCGTCGAGTCAACGTAGCCCGGTTGAATCGAAACAGATATAACGGCTCGTCCAAGTTGTGAAATCGAACGCCGCTGCAGAGCAGCTTGGCCCATAAGTAGTAGTCCTCCAAATAGCGTAGCTCGGGGTAGCCCCCGGCCTGCTTGATCAACTCGGTGCGATAGCAGCAGGTCGGATGATTGATGGGATTGCGCCAGGGCATCTGCTTGGCGATGGCGTCGTGGTCGGCGACCACCGTCTTGATATGCTCGGGCGTATCGGGATCGACATCAAATTCGTACATGGCACTGCTGAGCACGCCGATATCCGGGTGCCCTTGCATAAACCGCAACTGCTTTTCAAAACGGTCCGGAAGGGACAGATCGTCGCTGTCCATTCTGAAGATCAGGTCGCTATGGCACGACGACAGGCCGGTATTCAGCGCCTCGGTCAGGCCGCGATTCTGAGGGAGAGGGACGATTTCAAAGAGATCCGGATGCATGCCGGCATACCGATCGATCACATCCTCGAGAAACGTCGGAAGCGGACCGTCCTTGACCAGTATGATCTTCTGGGGAAGAAGCGTTTGAGTGACGATGCTGTGCAGGCAGGCATCGAGATTTTCGGCGCTCTCCCGGTGGTAGACACTCATCAGGACGACGGCTGTGTCCACAGTGGCTGTATCCACAGCGGCTGCATCCACAGCGGCTGTATCAATCACTGGAGAATCGCCTATTCCAGAGAGGTGCCATTGCGCTCCTTCCAGTCAACCGCTGATTTGTCGCACAGCTAACATTGCATACCGTTAAGCAACTTGCAAATCAGCGGCTACGGTGGTTTGCTGGTTTCCTCGTTCCAAGGGCAGTGGGCAAGATGGTGGAAAAATTCTTCGCAGTGTGGGTAAAGATGAGCTTGTCAGCGGCAATGGTGTCTATGTTGCTTTCGTGTAGTGGATCTGAAGATAGGGAGAAGGTGACAATGCAGGCGATAGAGCCCCCCGTTGCAGCGAAAAGGCCAAAGCAGCTCGAAGCCCATAACCACACCAGAATCGATAATTACTATTGGATTCGAGACGATGAGCGCAAGGACCCGGACGTGCTGGCGTTATTGGCAGAGGAGAACAGCTACACCCGCAAGGTGATGGCCCACACCGAAGGTCTGCAAAGGGCTCTCTTCACGGAAATCACCGCGCGTTTGAAGGACGATGATCAGTCGGCTCCCATCAAAAGAGGAGACTATTGGTATTGGCGGGAGTTCCGGCAGGGCGGCGAGTACCCGGTGTATGTGCGCAGATCGGTTTCTGCTTCATCTGCTGCAGAGGTGATGCTGGATGCGAACAAACTTGCCGAGGGGCACGAGTATTTCGCTATCGGTGGCTGGGCAGTCAGCAGCGATCAGGATGTTCTTGCTTACGCTGATGACACTGTGAGCAGACGTCTCTACACGATACGCTTTAAAGATCTGGCTACGGGAGATCTGTACTCGGATGAGATCCCCAACACGTCAGCCTCCTTGGCATGGGCCAACGATAACAAGACCCTTTACTACGTCGTTAGACACCCGCAGACGCTTCTGCCGTATCAGGTATACCGCCATCGATTGGGAGACGATCCGGCCGATGATCTGCTCGTCTATGAAGAAGCTGATGACACGTTCTATACCAGGGTTTATAAGACCAGATCGAAGCAGTTTGTCGTAATCTTCATGGGTAGCACCCTCTCGACGGAAGTGATCCTGATAGATGCCGATGATCCCTCATCGGCTCCGGTGAAGTTTCTTGCCAGAGAAGATGTGCACGAGTATGAGATCCGCCACCTCGGCGACACGTTTTATATACGTACCAATTGGCAGGCGGAGAATTTCCGTCTGATGAAAGCGAAGGCGGATCGTTTCAGTGACAAAACGGACTGGGAGGAGGTGATACCGAATCGAGTCGACGTGCTGCTTGCTGACGTCGAGGTGTTCGAGAATTATCTGGTATTTAACGAGATAAGCGGGGGGTTGCCGCACATCCGCATGATTCACTTGCCAAGTGGAGATGAGCGCAAGCTCGATTTTCCCGAACCTGCATACAGTGCATCATTGCATGTCAACGCGGATATCGACACGACAGCGCTTAGATACAGCTATGCAAGCCTGACGACGCCGAATTCCATCTATGAACTGGATATGGAAAGTGGTGATCGTAAACTGGTCAAGCGAGATGAGGTGGTGGGGCGTTTCGATCCCGCTGACTATGCGACCGAACGCCTCTATGCCACAGTTAGAGATGGCACGAAAGTCCCCATCTCCTTGGTATACCGCAAGGGCTTCAAAAGGCACGACAACAGCCCGCTCTATGTCTACGGGTATGGTTCGTACGGCTCATCCATGCACCCAACATTTCGTTCCAGCAGATTGACCCTGTTGGATCGCGGCTTCGTTTACGCGATCATTCATGTTAGGGGCGGGGAGGAGATGGGTCGTGCTTGGTATGAAAACGGCAAGATGCTGTTCAAGAAGAATACGTTTTTGGACTTCATCGACAGTACCGAATATCTGCTTGAAAATGGCTACGGTGGGAGAGATAAGGTGTTCGCTGCAGGGGGAAGTGCGGGTGGGCTGCTGATGGGCGTGATTGCCAACGAGGCGCCCGAGCTTTTTAAGGGGATCATTGCCCACGTACCCTTTGTGGATGTGGTAACCACGATGCTGGATGAGAGTATCCCCTTGACCACCGGAGAATTCGATGAATGGGGTGATCCGAAAATCAAGGAGTATTACGACTATATGCTCTCATACTCTCCCTACGATCAGGTGAAGGCACAGGACTACCCCAATATCTTGGTTACCACCGGTCTGCACGATTCTCAGGTTCAGTACTTCGAACCGGTGAAATGGGTGTCCAAACTGCGCGCTTTGAAGACGGATGACAATCTGCTGCTGATGGACATCAATATGGAGACCGGTCACGGCGGTGCATCGGGACGTTACGAACACTATCGCATCGACGCGCTGGAAGATGCGTTCATGCTCGACCTGATCGGAATTGCAGAGTGAATGGAAGGTTGCTGAGCAGGCCTGATGGAACTGACCGAAGAGTGTGAAATAGCCCTTACGAGGGAGGAGGTGTGGGCAGCGCTGACTGACCCGGAGGTCCTACGCCAGTGCATTACCGGCTGTGAAACCGTTGAGCGAATTTCCGACACAGAATATACACTGCTCATTGCCGCCAAGATCGGTCCGGTGAAGGCCAGATTCAAGGGCACCATCGAACTGACCGATCTGAATCCACCTGAGTCCTATACCATGCAGGGAAGAGGCACAGGCGGCGTAGTCGGATTTGCCAGGGGGTCCACCAAGATCAGATTACAGAATCGGACCGAATCGGGGAAAAGCGGAACGGTGCTGAGTTGTACGCTTGAGGCATCGGTTGGGGGTAAACTGGCGCAGATCGGTTCACGTCTGGTAGATGTCGCAGCGAGGAAGTTGACAGCCGACTTTCTGACCAGATTTGTCGCCTTAGTGGAGGAATAGTTGCGGATTAGGAGAAGTAGCAGCGGATCGAAGCGCGAATGTACAAGGAGAATGATATGTCCATAGCCATCACCCTGACCGTCAACGGCAGGGAAATAAGTACCGAGGTCACGCCGGAAACCACCCTGGCTCAGTTTCTACGGGAGCAACTGCTGCTCACCGGTACGCACGTGGGATGCGATACCAGCCAGTGCGGCGCCTGTACCGTCCACCTTAACGGCAGAGCGGTTAAGTCCTGCACTGTACTGGCCGTGCAGGCAGACGCTGCCAAGGTCACCACCATCGAGGGGATCGGCGTTGACGGTGAGCTCCACCCGATGCAGGCGGCGTTCCATGAGTGTCATGGATTGCAGTGCGGCTTTTGCACGGCGGGGATGATCATGTCTGCCATCGATTTGGTGACCAGGGAGACGGATCTGAACGAGGAGACGATCAGAAAAGGGTTGGACGGCAATATCTGCCGCTGTACCGGCTACCACAATATCGTCAAAGCGGTGCAGCTGGCCGCCAGCCGGATGGAGGGTTCATCCCATGAGTGAATCGCAAAGCAGCGCCATCGGCGCATCGGTTTTACGGAAGGAGGATCACCGCTTCATTACCGGCAGCGGACGTTTTACGGACGATATTAACCTGCCCGGTCAGACCTATGCCGTCTTTGTGAGATCTCCCCTGTCCCATGCGCAAGTCAAGGCAGTTGACACGAGCGAGGCAGAATCCGCCGGCGGCGTGGTGGCGGTTCTAACGGGCGCGCAACTGGCCGCCGACGAACTCGGCGGGTTGCCCTGTGGATGGATGATCACCAGCAAGGACGGCAGCGAGATGAAACAACCGCTACACCCGGTGATGGCGGTGGACAAAGTCAACTACGTGGGCGAACCGGTGGCGATCGTGATAGCGGAAACCCTGCTCGAAGCCCGAAATGCAGCCGAGATGGTGCAGGTGGACTACCTGGAGCTGGATGCGGTGATCGGCGTCGACAACGCTCAATCGGCAGCAGAGATCCACTCGGAAGCGCCCGCAAATACCTGCTACCAGTGGGAATTGGGAGATCAGCAGGCTACCGAAGCTGCGTTTGAGGGCGCTGCCCACATCACCCGACTGGATCTGTCCAACAATCGCCTGATACCCAATGCCATCGAACCGCGGGCTGCGATCGCCGATTACCAGCCGGGCACTGAAGAGCTGACGCTTTACACCACCAGTCAGAACCCGCATCTGGCCCGGCTGATCCTGGCCGCATTCATACAGATTGCGCCGGAACACAAACTGCGAGTCGTCTCTCCCGATGTGGGTGGTGGTTTTGGTTCGAAGATCATGGTCTATTCGGAGGAGACGGCGACTGCATGGGCAGCCACAAAAATTGGACGTCCGGTGAAGTGGTCTGCCGATCGCTCCGAGTCCTTTCTGGCAGACGCCCACGGTCGAGATCACTCCAGCCACGTTGAGCTGGCGTTGGATGATGCGGGAACGTTTCTGGGCTTGCGGGTCAAGACCATCGCCAATATGGGCGCTTATCTGTCAACGTTTGCCTCCTCGGTGCCCACCTATCTCTATGGCACGTTGTTGGCGGGGCAGTACAAGACGCCTGCCATCTACGTCGAAGTGGATGCCGTCTTTACCAATACAGCGCCGGTGGATGCCTATCGGGGCGCGGGCCGACCGGAAGCCAGTTTCCTGATTGAACGAATTATCGACATGGCAGCCGGTGAGTTGGATATCGATCCTGCCGATCTGCGGCGTCAAAACTTCATTCAGCCGGAGGACTTTCCCTACCAGACGCCGGTTGCCCTGGAATATGACACGGGTAACTACGGCGTCAGTCTGGATCGGGCGTTGGAGATGTCAGGTTATGCCGAATTCGCCGCCAGGAAGGAGCAAGCGGCGAGCCGGGGGAAACTGCGAGGAATCGGCATATCCTGCTATATAGAAGCCTGTGGTCTGGCTCCCTCTCAAGTGGCCGGTTCACTCGGTGCAGGCGTCGGCTTGTGGGAATCGGGTGAGATCCGGGTGAATCCCACCGGCAATGTGACCGTTCTGACCGGATCTCACAGCCATGGACAGGGCCATGAGACCACCTTCGCTCAACTGGTGGCAGCTCGCTTTGGCATTGCCATCGAAGATGTACAGGTGGTGCATGGCGACACCGCCCGCCTGGATTTCGGGTTGGGGACCTATGGCTCCCGTTCCGTCGCAGTGGGTGGCTCGGCCCTCAGCGTTGCTGCCGACAAGATTATCGCCAAGGGGTGCAAGATTGCGGCCCACTTGATGGAGACCGATGCTGCGAATATCGATTTCGATCAGGGCGAGTTCAAGGTGAGCAGCAGCAATCTGTCCAAAACCTTCCAGGAAGTGGCCTTTGCAGCCTATGTGCCACATGACTACCCGCTGGAGGAGCTGGAGCCGGGCTTGGCGGAAAAGGCGTTCTACGATCCTGCAAACTTCACCTATCCGGCCGGCTGCCACATCTGTGAAGTGGAGATAGACGCCGATACCGGCAGGGTTGAGATCGTTGATTTCACCGCGGTGGATGACTTCGGTCGCATCATCAACCCCATGATCGTGGCCGGGCAGGTGCATGGCGGGCTGGCTCAAGGCATCGGGCAGGCACTGCTGGAAGACTGCGTTTACGATGATACCGGCCAACTGCTCACCGGATCCTATATGGATTACTGCATGCCGAGGGCGGATGACCTGCCGAGTTTCAGCGTGGATCTCACCGAAACCCCCTGCACCCATAATCCACTCGGGGTGAAGGGCTGTGGTGAAGCGGGCGCGATCGGCTCGCCACCGGCAGTGATCAATGCGATTACCGATGCGATCGGCATTCCACACATGGATATGCCGGCCACGCCGGAGAAGGTGTGGCGGGCGATCCAAGAGAAGAGGGGGGGCTAGCTATGTATAGTTTCAACTATCACAAACCGGACAACATCCAAACTGCGCGGGAGATGATGCGCTCTGCTGAGGATGGCATCTATCTGGCCGGCGGCCAGACCCTGATTCCCGTCATGAAGCAAAGGCTGTCTGCCCCGACCGACCTGATCGATCTGAGCGGTATCGGGGCACTTACCGACATCGCCGTGGCGAACGGGCAGGTAACTGTGGGAGCGCTGACAAATCATGCGCAGGTAGCAATTTCCACACATGTGAAGGACGCAATTCCGGCACTGGCTGATCTGGCTGCCGGCATCGGTGATGCACAGGTTAGAAACCGTGGCACCCTCGGCGGATCGATTGCCAACAACGACCCCGCGGCTGACTATCCGGCAGCGTTGCTGGGGCTCGGGGCCCTCGTACAGACCGATCAGCGGCAGATTGCGGCGGATGATTTTTTCGTCGGCCTGTTTGAAACACGGCTCGAGGAGGGAGAGATCGTCACCTCTGTGAGCTTCCCCGTGCCGGATATGGCAGCCTATCTGAAGTTTCCCAATCCCGCCTCGAGATATGCTACGGTGGGCGTCTTTATCGGGGTCAAGGAGGGACTTACGAGGGTAGCCGTGACCGGCGCGGCCTCCTGCGTATTTCGAGCTGCTGAGATTGAAGCAGCCCTAAACACCGATTTCAGCGTCGCTTCCGTGGATGGAATCGCCATTGCAGCAGACGACCTGAACAGCGATATCCATGCGAGTGCAGAATATCGCGCCCATCTTGTCAGCGTCATGACCAAACGGGTGGTGCACCATATGCGGGAGTAACAGACGGATAACGTCAATCTGAGCTCTGGTTTTGCTTAGTGAATCAACCCGCATGCCTCCTCTCATTGCAGAGGAGCATTATCTCCTTGAGCACGATAGGGCTACTCGCCTGTGGTGGAGGAGATGGTCCATCATCCTCTCCGGCATCGATGTCCGCCGCGGCCAACTCGCAGTCCATATCAGCAGCGGCGCTCCCACAGCCATCGCTGGATCTTCGCAGTGATCAAGATTCCTCTGCCAGCACGGATCCTGCACCTGATGTAGCCACAACGACAGCTCCATTCGTCTTCGACACGGGCATGCGCGCGTTAGTCAGTGCGGACATTTCCGAGAGCCAGGCCAACGCCCTGGTGAACTGTACGCTGAAGTCGAGCCATGGTCCTGCGTGTAATCTACAAGCCTTGCCCTTAATCGGCATGCAGGCGAGCAACCCGACGGTAGACGATGTCATGGCACGGGTGCTGGCGTCAGACGCGTGGATGGCCCAGAGATTTCAGCAGGTGCTGCAAACAATGCCGGCGGAGATTCTGCTCATGACCCGGGCGCTGACCGCAGTGGTGATCCTGAGCGACGTGCGCCCCTCGTTTTACAGTAGCCGCACCGGTGCCATATATCTTGACCCGGCGGAACTATGGCTGACCCAGGCAGAGCGAGCCGATGTAGATACCAATCCTGATTTCAGGAGTGACTTCGGCAACAAGCTTGATTTTGCAGTGCTGTGGCGCTATGTCAAAGACAACGAATACGTGACTTTGCGAATCAGCGATGGCGATAGATCCATAGCGGATATCAGATATCGGGCGGCGTCGTTGCTCTATCATGAACTCGCGCACGCCAACGACTACTTCTATCCTGTCAAGGTAACGACAGTCCCGAGGCTGATTCCAATCGATCGTGTGGCAGCGAACGGCATCATCCCCTCAGCAAGCTTGTCGGCTGAGTTCCCTCTCTTTTCCACCGTGATGTTTGGCTTGGCACAAGTCAGTTTCAGAGGCATAACGCCGACGGATCTTCAGAGATCCTATGGGGTCACAGATATAGCTGCTGAGTTTCAGAATGACTTCGCCAGCGACTACTACAACTACACCGAAAGAGAGGACCTCGCCATGTTATTCGAAGAATTGATGATGCTTTACAGCTTCGGTGTGGACAGGGATGTAGCAGTCACTACCCGTCCCACAGTCAATCGTTGCAGTGAATACCGGGTTGAATGGGGGCAGAGAAACAGAATACTGGAAGCGGCGGTCGGACGAAGGGCAGTGAATGTAGCACGGAAGATTCTGCCTGAAAGCAGTGCGCTTCTAGCGGGCTTTCTGGCTACCAGGAGGGAGGGACCGACCCTGATGACGCCTGGATTGGACTGGTGTCAGAACAGGTTTCTAGACGATGTCAGTGGACCGCGCAGCTTGCGCGATGGACGTAAGCAGCAGCAGGAGGTGGGCCGGGCGGAACGCCTCATTCCCTACCTCTAGCCCATCGCGTCGCGAGGTGTGCTCTCAGACCTCAGCGTCCCAAGCGTATGCTCGCTTGGCATTCTCTACCAGAAAGAGCGGTTGGACATTCGGACGCAAGCCCAACTCCTCCACCTCTTCCCGCCCCCGATTCCAGTGGATAGTCGGGTATTCGGTGCCGAACATCATCTTCTCCCGACCGCGGGTGTTGATAAACTGCACGAAATTCTCCGGCCAGTAACGGGGCGCGACCGACGTACAGGACATATACACGTTGTCCCAATGGGCTATAGTCGAGATGGCTTCTTCGGTCCACGGTTGACCGCAATGGGTCATGATCAGCCGTAGTTCCTGGAAGTGATAGGCGACTTCGTCGAAGTGGATCGGGTTCTGCACCCAGCCTGGTCGCCGCGGTCCGGGCATGCCGGAATTCATGCTGACGGCGATGTCCAGTTCGATCGCCTTGACATAGAAGGGCCAGTAGACACGATCGGTCGGTGGCAACGTGTATCTAAACGGCGGCATACGCAGACAGCGCACACCGTGTTTTTCGTGATACTCGACCACGCGACGAATCTCATCCACGCCGCCTCTGGGATCTACGATCATGGCGGGCAGGATCTTGCCGGGGTATTGCTCGTGGGCCTGCCCGACCCACTCCGCATGGGCGGGTTCCATAATGGACAGAACGCACGCGCCGATGTCTGCCTGCGCCAGCTGCGCCAGCAGATCTTCAGGCTCTTTGATGGGCGCTCGTTCCTCAATATCCTTGAAAAGATAACTGAGGCCACCATCCCCCCCGGTGGAAAGGAAGCTGGAATTAACCAGGGAATCGATGGCAATGATTCTTTCGCTCAATGGATTCTCCTCCTATGTACAGTGCGGATTCCTCACGGCTATGAGGTGCTGTCCAACCACGTCACGTGCAGTCTAGATCAGTAACGCATGGAAAGGTATCCGCTTATTGATCGGCCGGAATTGCTTGTTGAACGGTCATCCAGGGCATAGAATCCCATGTCACACAGCTATGACGCGTTCTTGTGTAGTTAGTTCTTGTGTAGTTAGATGAACTAGAAAAGCGATATGGGACCGTTCGAGTCCCAAGGGCTAGAACTTGCGACAATCCCTTGCCATCGGTCTGGTCATCCTGCTCTTTCTCATGCTGGGCATGTGGGGTCAGTACGAGATCTCTCCCGAGAATCTGACCGAGCGGTTTTGGCACTCGCTATATGAAGTCTTCATGCTGATTGGCCTGGAAGGGGAGTGGACAACTAAGATTGCAGACCTGCCCCTGCAGATACAGTTAACCCGTTTCTTCGCCCCTCTAATTACTCTACTGACCCTGCTGTTCATAATATTCAGACAGGCCAGGATTGCCTCCAGTAACCGTCTGGTGCAGTACCGCAAGGGTAATCTGGTGGTGGGAGGTCTGGGATGGCGGGCGTTTCAGTTCATTCAGAGCTGCGAGAGAACGCACAAGGTGGTGGCGATCGAGCAAAATGAAGACAATCCCTTTGTTGAGCGCGCAAGGGAACAAGGCTTCGCGGTAATCATCGGCGACGTGCTGGATCCGAAGATATTCAAACAGGTCAATCTTCGCTACGCGAAAGATCTGGTGGCGTTAACCGGCAACGACGGGACCAATGTGGAACTGACTTTGAAGGCAAGGGAATACGTCAGGATATCCCATCCCCCCAACACTCATCTCCGAATCCACTTGCACGCCAGCGACTCTAATCTGGCCGATCGTCTGGAGAGTTACCCAAAGTTTTTTGCCGAATACGATCTTGCTGAAATCAGTTTCTTCAGCGTCTACGATCTGAGCGCGCGAATTCTGTTCCAGAACTATCCACCCGATCTCTATGCGGATGTGTTCGGCCAGGAGCAGGTCCATATCGCTCTGTACACGTTCGACAGAATGGCTACGCACATTCTCCTTGAGGCGGCATTCATGTGTCACTTCAGGAATTCTTCACGTACGCGCTTTACCGTTTTCGACATCGACTCCGAAGAGAAACAGAAACAGCTTAACGATGAGCAGCCTCATATCGGTGAGATCTGCGATTTTGAATTCTTACCCGTGCGCGTCAACGGTTCACATGATATCGATGACTTGCCCGCGGAACTGTTGCAGTCGGTGACCTACCATGTGGTATGTGATGACTCCGACGAGGACAGCCTGAAGGTCGCCTTGATACTGCGCAGTGCGTTGCTCAAGAGAGAAGGATGCAACTCTCCCATTATGGTCAGGATGCAAAATTCCAGTGGCCTGGCCCAGTTGCTCGAATCCAACACCGGGGACCCCGAAATCCCTGACGGTCTGTATCCGTTCGGCATGCTGGATAAGGTTCTCGACTTGGACAATATCATCAATGATCGGCAGGACCGGTTGGCGAAGATCATCAACGGCATCTACAGCTCGTCAGATGTTCATGATGATATGCCGCTTGATAACGTGCAGCAGGACTGGAATGATATGAAGGAATTCAAGCGCAAACAGAGTCGTTTGCAGGCCGACCATATCGACGTGAAACTAAGAGCAGTCCGCTGCAGTGCCGATGCAAGGTCACCGTCGGGTTTTGCCTTTACCGATGATGAGGTGGAGTTGCTGGCTGCGATGGAACAAGAGCGATGGGTCTCTACCCAGCGGTACGCTGGATGGATCCTTGGCCCCAAGAAGGTGGAAGATACCAAGATTACTCCTCATCTGGTGCCTCGGGAAAAGCAACCGCTAGTAGACAGACAGCGTGAATCTCGTCACATCGAGGTGCAGCCCGCTGTCTTCGCTCGGCATCAGGACGTGCACTTCTGCAGACAGCTCATCATCGGCGTGACCGGTCATCGACTGCATAAGCTCGACATCGACAATCCCGCACTTATCGCCGAGATTGAACGTGTTTTGATGGAGCTGAAAGGCAAGTACAGTGATCAGAAGATAATCGTCATGTCACCCTTGGCTGAAGGGGCAGACAGATTAGTGGCAAAGATGGCTATGGAACAGATCGATGCGGTTCTGTGGGTGCCGCTACCGTTGCCGTACGATATTTACACTACCGACTTCACCACTGACGAGTCGGTAGAGGAGTTCAAGAAGCTGGTCGGCAAGGCTGAGTATTATTTTGAACTGCCCATGAAATTCGGCACTCAGCAACAATTGGCATTGCAGGACGATGACTCGTCCAATGAAATGCGTAATCAGCAGTACGCACTGGCAGGCGCCTATATCGTTGAGAGGAGTCACGAGCTGATTGCCGTCTGGGATGGTGAACCTGAGGATGGTACTGGGGGCACGGCTCAGGTAGTGCGTTGGAGAAAGGCGGGTAGAGTGGACCCTGAGTACACCAACAATGCGCAATTCTTCAAGCGCCCGGAGATGAGCGAGCCGCTGATCATCCCAAGCCAAGCCTGATCAGCCTGACGCGCCCTGCAATTCCTGCAGGTGATTGACAAAACGCTCCAGAATCTCGTAGGGCTGGCATCCCATCACAAACAGATCTTGGCCGAAGAAAGCAGGCACCCCGGTGATACCGTGGTAGGCACTGCGGCGCCAGTCTTCGTCGACGGCGTCCTTGAACGATCTCTGCACAAGCACATCGCGGGCTGTTGTCCCGTCGAGCCCCACGGACGTAGCGATGCCAACCAGAGTCTCCTCGTTGGCGATGTTCACATTATCTACGAAATAGGCTCGGTACAGCGCATCGTGGATCGCGTCACCCCCAGGCTGCGTGTCGCCCCACTTGCCCAGTTCCTGTGCCAGGCGGCTGTTGTAGGTCATGCTGCGATCACCGTAGGGGAGATTCGCTTCCGCCATGCGGTCTTTCATCTGCTGTCTGAATCCATCTGCGTCGAAGTCTCTCCCTTTAAACAGCTCCGCAAGGGAGATGCCCTCCATGGGTGTTTCCGGATGCAGGGGAAAGTGGACCCAACGTGTTTCCACGGCGAGTTCGTGCTTGAGTCTTTCAATACTGACCGTACTGAGGTAGCACCAGGGTCAGACGTAATCGGTAAATATCTCCAGAAGGACCGGTTCAGTCATGCTTCTTTCCTGTGGCTAGTCGTGCTGTTTCATTTGGTCATCTGTGCTGATTGTACGGCACGCTCGCGCAATTCAGTAGAGGAGATGTCAACTCGGAAACGATCCCGTGGCACTTCCCTGCAGATCTCTTGCAAGCTGCTTGGCAGGACGATATCCGGCAGCGATTCAAACTGGCTCCCCTGTTTGCGTCCGAATACCAGAAAACGGCAACCGAGGTCCCGAATCGAGCGAATCGCTGTGTCACGATTGGTTAGATCGTCGCCGTAATAGACAGGGTCAGCGATTCGCTTGATGGTGTCGGCGCCGACGACAAAGGTAACGCCTGGAAAAAGGCCGGCTTTGGTCGCGAAAGTAGCAGCACGGGTGAACCAGAGATCGAATTTGGGGTCGACCTGCTGTGTGCGCCTCTCCATCTGATCATAATCGAGTGGCGGCTTATCTACATTGGTGATCGAGATCTCCAGGGCCGGGGTCGAACCCGTCACATCCGCTGCGATAGCGGCCATCAGTTCGTGCCCCTCATGTAACGGGTTGAAAGCACCCGGGAAGAGGGTAGCGGGAAGTGGCGCATCGGGTCGCCCGTCACACACAGCGTCCAGCTCTCCGATCATCAGTTCACGCCACAAGGGTCTCGCGGTGGCGATCGGTCTGTCGATCTCCTCACCCCTTAGCAGCTCAACGGCGAGGCCCCTCTCAACGCCACACAGTGCAGCAATCTCATTCAACAGCAGGCTTCTGGTGACTTCCTCCTCCTCTGCACGGGTACGTGCTCCCTTATTGAACAGCAGCGAAGATGCAGCGCTTTGCTGACAGGTCTGCAGCGCGATGTGCACGCGATGATCACCCCTCTTCTGCCGCTCCGTCGCCAGTGAAGCCGTACAGGCTACGCCGGCCAACTCCTCCGGGTCCCGCTCGGGAGCAAGCTGCAGCGCGCGCTGAAAGGCGACCATGGCCATGCTCCGGGCAGTGGCCAGACTACAGGAGTTGTCGGGAGCCGATTGCAGATATTGTGTCAGAGCAGATGGGTGGTAAGGGACTGTCGCTTCCAGTACGGTCCTCGAAGCTCCCGGGATCTGGAGCAGTTGCGCGATGGCATCGCTGCCGCCTCCCGTGACGGCCATAACCAGGCTAACGGGCGAAGCGTGAATTCCCTCGACCAGTTGTGACAGCAATACCGATCCCCATCCGTATTCGAGAGGAAGAATATCAGATACCAGGCAAGGATTCAGGACTCGGCGAGCAAGCCCATCAGCTGGTGGCGACAAATCGTCCTGACTGACGTCGGTCGCCAGACTGTCGCATGTCGTAAGGACGCTTGCATTCATTGCGGCCTTTGCGTCGCTCCGGCAACTGCCTGCGTTCACGCGTAGCCTGCCGCTGACGCTCGGCATTGCCGGTCTTCTCCACGCTGCCCCGTCTAGCGCCGGCGGCGGTTGACTTGATGGGTGTCTGCACAGACCTTGTAGGAAGAATATTCACGTTGCACCTGACCTCACTAGAGAGGCGAAAATCCGTTTCAAAAGTGTGAATACTTATTGTCTCTGTTTAGCTAATTATCGGCGTTCGTCTGTTATGCTTTAGCAGAAAACCGATAAACTGCCAAGTTCACAATACCTCACCCTTCTTGAGCATATGGATCAGAGCTTATGATCTCAGTTGCGCCGATCAACAGGCATCTGTACAGCGTTGTTCCACTGATAGCACTGCTGCTCTGCGGTTCTCCGCGGGCTGCAGAGCAGCCGGAGGATACCTTTCTGACGCCGCAACAACTGGAGGAGTATCAGTTCGAACAGGGCGAGCAGGAGGAGATCGAAGTCAGTGACCTGTCGCTGGGACAGCGGTTCATCATGGCAAATCAACGGCGCAATGTGATGGATCTGATCTCCCGTCAACTGGGTATCGTCGAGTTGCGGGGCGGTCTTGATGATCTAAAGGTGCTGCAGCGCATCGTTGATGACCAGTTGATCAGTCAGGAGGATAGTAGGGGGTGGCAGGCTGTCGGCGTTGTCTTCGGTGATATGCTGGCGGACCGGTTGGATCTGCACTGGGTGCAGGTGGAGGATGAAGTCGGTGTCAGCAAGGCCCTGCAGTGGAAGAAGACCCATAACTTCGTGTTCCCCATCACCATGCTGTCGAAACGACAACAGTGGGGGCAGCCCATCGACTTGGGTGCGCTCTATGGGAAGATACGAAATGAGGTGTCCCAGTTTCGGGAGACCTTGGCGGAACGCGCTAGACGGGAGTGATGGTCACAACCGCCCACCATGATGGCCGTCATGACAGCAGCTCATCCAGCTTGGCCATCACCCGATCCCCAAACGCGTCGGTTGTCAGGATCTCGACTGATCTTTGTGCTGAATTGAGGTCGGCAGTGGAGTAGCCATCTTCAAAAACTCCTTTCATCGCTTGCCATACCGCTGCCGCTTCCTCCGCCATGTTGAAACTCATCTCCAGCATCATGGCCACCGATCCGATCATGGAGTATGGATTGGCGATGTTCTTCCCTGCGATATCGGGGGCGGAGCCGTGGGACGGTTCATAGTAGGCTTTGTCCGGTCCGATGCAGGCGGACGGCATCAGTCCAAGCGAACCCAGAATGCCACCACCCTGATCGCTCAGAATGTCGCCAAACATGTTCTCCATCACCATCACGTCAAATTGCCCCGGGTTAAGGCATAGAGCGGTGGCGGCGGCATCTACGAGCAGGTGAATCACAGTCACTTGCGGAAAATCCTGCCGCACTTCCTCGAGCACTTCATTCCAGAAGACGCTGGAGATCAATACGTTGCTCTTATGAATATTGTGCAGCACCTTCTTGCGCTTCTGCGCCTGCTCGAACGCTACTTGAAGAATGGCGCGAATCTGATTCTCATCGTATTCCAGCGTCTCCTTCACGTAGCGCAGGCCATCTTCGTTCTCTCCTCTCTCCTTGGCTCCAAAGTAAAGCCCACCCACCAGCTCCCGAATCAACAGAATGTCGATACCGTCCTTGATGATTTCCGCCTTTAAGGGTGAGAAGTGGGCCATATCCCGGGAGAGAAGGATCGGCCGGAAATTCGCATAGGTGTTATAACGGGCTCGCAGGGGCAGGATGGCACCCCGTTCCGGTTGCTCCTCCACGGGAATCTTCTGGGCTTCCGCATAGCTCAGACCGACCGGTCCCTTCAGGATCGCGTCTGCTTCATCACAGATCGCCTTGGTTTCGTCAGGAAAGGCCTTACCGGTATCGAAATATGCGCCGGCGCCGAACTTTGCCGGCATCAACGTGAATTCCACATCTCTGTGTCGGCTGAGCAGATCGAACACCCGCACAGCCTGTTGCATAATCTCCGGGCCGATTGCATCCCCTGCCAATACAGCTATCTTGTAAGCATTGGTCTGCATACAAATCTCCAGCTAATTGAAGCTGCACATTCTATCAACGTCACCTCGGCGCTGCGAGTCGCTCTCTACTCGCGACTAGCTGGCTGATAGAGAAGAAAGGGCGCCCGTTCCTCCTGCCACTCTTGCTCTTCCCGGGTAAGGCGCACGTCAAGGTCAGCTATCGTAGCACTGTCGTCATCCACCCAGAGGCGCAGATCGCCGCTGCCGTTTATCACGTCGATCGGCGCTCGGGTCTCCTCGTACTCATAGGGAGGGGCGCGCCAGAGCGGGTAGCGCGGATGAACTTGTCGTAGCGCCTTCAAAAAGAGTGCAACCAGACGGTAGGGTCTGAACGTGTGGTGCTGGTAATGTTGACCGTCCGTATGGATCTGGACAGCTTGACACACGTTGCCGGCATGCTTGTGAAAAGTCGGTTGGAAGTGACAGGGGCGTATATCTGCACCCTGCATCCAGTCTCGCGAGAGCTGTGCCATGGCGGCGAGGATCTTACTGATATCTATGTCCGGAGCCCCTATGCATTCCAACGGCATTGTAGTGCCGCGCCCCTCAGACAGAGACGTACCCTCGATCATGACCGTTCCGGGGAAACAGCGGGCCATATTCAGGCTGGAAGCATTGGGACTCGGACTGATCCAGGCTCGCCCATGGCTGGGCCAGCCGAAGCCCGGCGCCGCCTCAGGATCGTAGTCCTCCATCTCGATGACCTTCAGATCTACTGGCAGAGCGTTCTTGTGCACAAACCATCCGGCAAGTTCGCCGCTGGTCAGTCCATACCTCATCGGCAGTTCGTCACAACCCACAAAGCTCTCTTCCCCGGGTACGAGTCTCATTCCGTCGATGGGGCGGCCGGCAGGGTTGGGACGATCCAGCACCCAGATGGATTTGCCCGTACTTGCACAGGCTTCCAGCATATACTTGAGTGTACTGATGTAGGTATAGATCCTGCAGCCGAGGTCCTGTAGGTCGAACAGCAGATGGTCAAAGCTGTCCAACATTTGATCAGTGGGGCGACGATACTCTCCATAGAGGCTGAATACAGGAATCTTGTGAACCGGATCGACGTAGTCCTGCGATTCGATCATATTGTCCTGTTTCTCTCCACGCATGCCGTGTTGAGGGCCAAACGACGAAGCGAGGTCCAGGTCGTCACAGGCGATCAGTGCATCCAGGCTGTGTAGCATGGCTTCGGTCATCGATGCGGGATTGCCCACAACCGCCAGCCGCTTACCGGAAAGTTCTCGTTGCAGTTCGGAGTTGGACAGGAGTCGATCGATGCCAAATCTCATAGTGAGTTCAATATAAGACGCATCAACAGGACTGGCAAGAAACAGTTCGAAGCGACTCTGTCCGAGCGACTCTGTCCGAGCGACTCTGTCCGAGCGA
>CEQE01148906.1_pt1 | contig 29870 bp, 19 predicted proteins | sample 356201 | NCBI WGS metagenome assembly CEQE01 (sample SAMEA2619970, study PRJEB7988) | marine metagenome | biome: marine biome (ENVO:00000447); feature: mesopelagic zone (ENVO:00000213) & marine oxygen minimum zone (ENVO:01000065); material: "saline water (ENVO:00002010), including plankton...
GGGAAAAGTTCACGCTTCTCTATCTTTTTACTTCGCCGCTTTTCAGGTTAAGCGATCAAATGGATGTATTTGCTAACTTTGGTATTGTTGAAAAACCACCAATCCTCGATAACATCATCGATGATATCGAAATTTCGTTAGCACCCGATCCAAAGAATGAACAGTTCCTCAGTCTCGAAGCGGGCTTGAATTTGCGGGCAATGGCTGGCCGTTTGAATGCCAGATTCAATTTCTATAATACCAGCTGGAAAGATAGAACGGTAACGAAATTGGTCCTGTCAGGGGCTGGTTCCAGTACTGACACCGATGTAATTTTCCTCACCGGGATGAATCAGAAGCATTCAGGCCTCGAAGCTGAAATAGCCTTTCAGCCCATGAACATGTTCCGTTTGGACGTTGCATTATCCTTTGGAATGTGGGAGTATACCAACGATGCCGATGGCACATATAAAAACATAGCACAGCAGACAAGTGAGGACTATGTATATTCCATCGAAGGTCTTAAAGTTGGTGACATGCCCCAGACCATCCTGTCCTTGGGCGGATCGGTTTTTCCGATCAAAGGCCTATCGATCCAGGCTGTGTTCAATTACTATGACCGCCATTGGGCTGATTGGGATCCACTGTCACGCCAAGTTGATGACACCGATGGCGATGGTACCCTCAGCACGGCCGAACTGGATGCAGCTGACCGTGATGATAGTTGGCAAGTTCCCAGCGCCTCTAAGATCGATTTGCACGCTTCCTATGATCTGCCGATCGACTTGGGCGGAATCAAACTGCAGGCTTATGCCCATGTCTTTAACTTGACTGATGCACTGTTTGTACAGGATGCTACTGATAATAGCTCTTACAATGCATTCAATACAGGATACCCGGATTACGAAATTGTTAATCCGCATAAAGCCGATGCAGCCGAAGTCTACCTGAGTTCACCGCGCTACATGAATTTTGGGTTAAGCGTCAAATTTTAATTACAGTTCCTATACAGTTAAAACAAAAAACCCCCGCTCGTTTCTGGTGGGGGGTTTTTTTTACTGGTAAAAAGTTAGCATTAATCCAGCAAAAAAGAAATGTCCAGCGCTTTGGGTGAGTGAGTTAATCTGCCCACAGAAATGAAATCCACTCCGGTTGATGCATAGTCTTTAATTGTATCGAGGTTAATGTTTCCCGATACTTCCAGAGGTATTCGTCCGGTTGTGAGTTTGACAGCTTTCTGTGCTTCTGAGGGTGCCATGTTGTCCAGCATGATTCGATCTACATTTTGGGCAATGGCTTCCTGAAGTTCATCCATATTTTTCACTTCAACTTCAATGGGTATTTCCGGATTATTTTCTTTAATTTTTTGCAATGCATTTTCAATATTGCCTGCGGCGTGAATGTGATTTTCCTTTATCATTGCCATGTCGAATAAGCCAAACCGGTGATTCTCCCCACAACCCAGTTTGACTGCCCATTTATCCAGCGAGCGTAATCCGGGAGCGGTTTTTCGTGTATCGAGGACTTTGCATTCGGGATTCACTTCGTTAACAGCATCAGCATATTTTCGGGTGAGTGTGGCGATTCCGGACATACGCTGGAGAAAATTGAGGGCAGTACGTTCTGCCGTTAAAAGTGCCCGGGTGGATCCGTTGACAGTGGCTATTACTTTTCCAACCTCAATAGATGTCCCATCAATGACAATTGAATTAAATGATACAGATTCATCCACCAGCTCAAAAGTCATTTGAGCAACCTCAAGTCCCGCGATAATGCCGGATTCCTTTGCGATGAATTTCCCCGAACCTTTCGCACAATCAAATATTGATTCACTGGTTATATCACCGGAGCCAATATCTTCTTCCAAAGCATTTCGGATTATTTCGCGTATTTTGTGTAATTTGCGGTTAGAAATATTCATGAAATTACAAATTCATTTTCAGCGCAAGGTAAAGTCCCTGCAGGACCAGATCCTTAATAATTTCATCAAACAGTTTTTCCTCTTCAAACAGGTTGGCAAATCCGCCGGTGCCGATGACAAGCGGAGGTGATCCGTTATAAGATTCGCTGGTAATCTGCCCGATTATTCCCTTTACGGAATTCATCTGCCCGAAATATAGTCCCGACTGAATACTTTGGATAGTGCTTCTACCCACAATTTCATTTTTCCGAACAATTTCCACCGATGGCAGCCGTGCGGTGCGGGATTCCAGCGCTTCCATGGAAATGCGGATTCCCGGCAGGATGACGCCTCCCAGATATTCTCTATCTGAACTTAGGATGTCAAACGTTGTGGCTGTGCCAAAATCAACTATTATGATATTTTTATCGGGAAAAGCGTGAGTGGCAGCAATAGCATTGGCAATCCTGTCTGAACCCACTTCAAGGGGATTCCGGTATTTGATGTCGAGACCTGTTTTTGCTCCCGGCTGAAGCTGAAACGGCGTCAGATTAAAATATTTAATGCATCCGTTTCGAATGGAATAGTCCGCATCGGGCACCACGGAACAGAGAGCAATATGATCAATGGTGCCGGGATCAACGCCATTTTCCCTGAGGACAGATGTGAGGAAAAGTCCGAATTCGTCTGATGTTGTTTTTGTCCCCTGAGACGTTTTCCGGAACTGGAGGATCAGATTATCCTGATCAAAAACACCTCCGTGAATGTTGCTGTTTCCGATATCAAGACAAAGAATCATTTTTTTGCCATCATTTCCACATTATCAATGAGACGCACGTCTCCAAGATACACGGCACCGAACCGCCTGTTTTGGAATTCTTCAATATAATCCACTTTAAATCCCTTTTTCTCAAGGTGGAATTTTACTTCATTTGAGGGTAAATCACTTGATAAAAGTGTGTGAAATTTCGGAGCTTTTTCGCTGTCTTTAACTGTCAGATTGAGATTCCGTGAGCTGCAGGCGAGGCCGTCATTTTCCCGGACAGTGGGGCAGGGGACGATTTCAGTTTTGAGAAAAAAAGTCTCTGCCATTCCTCGAATGAGTTCATACTGCTGGTAATCTTTTTCACCAAAATATGCCCTATCAGTATCGACAAGATTCAGCAGTTTAAGGACAACAGTGAGAACGCCGTCAAAATGCCCGGGGCGGTGGACGCCTTCCAATATTTTGCTGAATTCCGTCTCGGTGACCTGATACCGGTAATTGTCGGGATATAAGCTGTCATAATCCGGAAAAATGAGAGAGTGAACTCCCAACTCCTCCAGTAATTTTTTATCTTCCTCAAGATCTCTCGGGTAGGCATCCAAATCATCCGGATTATTGAACTGTGTGGGATTGACAAAAATGGAGGCAACCGTAATGTTATTTTCCTCCACACTTCTAATGACTAATGACAAATGACCTTTATGTAGCGCACCCATGGTTGGGACGAATCCCACAGTCTTTCCGGTGAATTCATCACCTTTTCTAAAGTCAATCCAATTCTGAATGTCGGTAAAAATTTTCATCAGAAACTTTCTTTTTCTGAGGGGAATGATTGATCTTTCACCTCCTTGTTAAATTGATTCAGTGCATCTTGGATGAGTTTGTTCCCGTCAAGATACGTACGGAGGAATTTCGGGCTGAATCCGTTATTCATTCCCAGTACATCCTGCCAGACGAGCACCTGTCCTGAGGTGTGGGGTCCAGCGCCGATACCAATGGTGGGGATGACCAGTGATTCGGTAATCTCCTTCGCAAGCTGCGCCGGTACCAATTCAAGAACAAGAGAAAAAACACCGGTGTCCTCAAGTGATTTTGCGTCTCTCTTCATTTTTTCGGCAGTTTCGTCATTTTTCCCCTGAACTTTGTAACCACCCAGTTTATGAAGGGACTGAGGCGTCAGTCCGAGATGTCCCATAACGGGGACCCCCGATTCCACGATGTGTGAAATAATATCCAACTGTCCTGCGGCGCCTTCAATTTTCACCGCTTCAGCGCCGGATTTCATGAGCCCGTCCACCGCATCCATGGTTTTCGAAAAACCCTTTCGGTGAGCGAGAAACGGCATGTCGCCTATAATGAATTTATCGGGCGCTCCTTTTCGAACCGCCCGCACGTGACTGCTCATCATTTCCAGCGTGGCGTTCAGGGTTGTGTCATATCCGTGCATCACCATAGAGGCACTGTCACCCACCAGAATGACATCAATTTCAGAGTGGGTAGCAATTCTTGCTGATGTGTAATCGTAGCAGGTGACCATGGAAATTTTCTTTCCATCTTTCTTCATTTTTACAAATTCATCTATCCTTTTCATTATTTTACCTCTGAGTTTGCTTGAATGCGTTGACAAATGCTTCATACACCTGCCGGTAGGGATCGTCCTCCAGAAGTTCGAGATGGGTGGAGATGGTTTTTTCATCACCCCGGACCAACGGACCTGTCAGAGGATTTTGACTGTGAATCAGATTTTCACTTATCTGTTTCAAATACGGATATGCCGCCTCTTTGGGTAAGGCGTATTCTGACTCTAACTTTTCAAAAAACCTCTGCCAGAGAAGAGTGGTAAAGTTCCCGCTCATAACGCACCATGCGTGGTAGAGCGGTTTATGTTCCGGTGAAATGGAGAAATGTGGATTGGAAAGTTCCGGAAATAATTCGGGGAATGATTTTCTACCCTTTTCGGTTACAAATGGAATTTGGGTGTAAGTCTTCAGATCAAACATAGTTTCAGGGAATGCCATTAGCGGATGGGCGCACTCAGCCATGGGAGTGGAGAGGACTCCCGAGCAGTGAATCCAAGTTATATAGTTTGTCTGATGTTCGAGAATGAAAGGTACGATAGCACCATCACTAATAAAAACGAGTGCCTTTTCAGTTTTTTTTAGGAGGGGGCGTAAACGGAGTTCAGACCGGCGGTACCAATGGTAGTGCGGAATATTTTTCAGGGTGAAATAGGTTGTAAAATGCCGTGCAAGCCGGCCATTTCCCACAATGAGGTAGAGTTTGTTTTCTTTTTTCTTTGGTACCTGTCCCATGGATCAAGTCCTTTTTATTCTTTGCTTTTTTTATGTAAGTCGCTGTTGTTTTTTTAACCCAATCAGCGCTGATGTTGGGGGGAATTTAGAGATATGGATATCTTTTTACAAATTATTTCAAAAATTTAAAAAGACACATTCTATTATACTGTTATCCTGATCGTAGTGAAGGATCTACATATTTTTGGTTGTTAGCAAAAGAAGATCCTTCTCCCAATCCGCCATCTGGCGGACGGGATCAGGATGACAAAGAAAAAGAAAGAAAGTAAGCCGCAGATTAACGCAGATAAAGATTTTACTAAGTTATGAGGGAGTTGCAAGCCCGCCCAAATACCGAAAAAAATCTGGGGGTATAACCCAATCCCAACAATATTTGGTGGTTAAAACAAAACTTCTTAAATTAAAAATCGTTAATGGGTGTTCGTAATTCAATAGTCTAATTACACACCCCATCCGCCCATACCAAAGGCACTCCTTCGGAGCTGGCGGATACCCCTCTTTATAGAGAGGACTTTCGTATGGATGGTCGCTATTTATTAATTCCCCTCTAATAAGAGGGGTGGATTCCTCCAACGGAGGAAGACGGGGTGTGTTATTGAAATTCTAAGGTTCAGTTAATTTTTACTTCAACATTACCTGCCGGTAGAGCAGTTTCCCTTTGGAATCCCTCACCACAAGATAGACTTCATCCGCTTCTGAGTCGTAATCGTATTCGATTGTTTCCAGAAGATTTCCCTCCGAATCAAAGAACTCCTTTTTGATGAGGCGGTTATTCAGGAATAAAAGGGTGTGTTTTCCCATGAGGGTGCTGTCTGCTTTGAAATAATAGGAGGTAGTTATGTCATTTTGCTCCTGACTGAGTGTGTCCTCCGGAATGGGTGAACTGTAGCTGAAACGGTAGTAATAATAGAGTGTGCCGTAAATATCACTAACGGAAACGGATAACGGATTTCCTGTTGTATCCTGATTAAACCGGGCAAACCAGCCGGGGCGCATTTCACTCAATGTGGTGCTGAACAGGTGGGGCTCAAGGGAGGTGATGGGCTGGTGTGTATCAAAGACAGCGTAAAGAGTAGCTTCGGTCTTATCACGGTTCCACTTCAGGTAGTAAGTCCATAACCGGTTATCCTTTTTATTGTAGAATTCCACCGATTTTAGGTGGACGCTGTCAATGTAGGATGCACGGTAGTAGGGTGTATCACCGAGACTATTTTCACTCAGTTCACCTTCCAAATTTTGGATCATGGGATTCCACGATGAATAATAGGTGAACGGTTCCGTCGGTTTTGAAAATTTGAATTTGATTCCCCTATCTGTTTCCTCTTCCATGGACACGTATTCAACCTTAATAAGCTTGCCGTCAGTATTATATTCCGCTTTAAAGTGGTTAACTTCCTCTGCTTCATCGGAATAAATTTCATGGGTCAAAATTTGCTCACGTTTGAGGTGGGTTTTAAAAAATTTAACTGTTGTGGTACTATCATTTTGGGCAACTGCAACACTGGATAAATGGAAAAAGAGGAGAGTGGAGAACGTAATGTTGAATGTAAAAATTGACTGGAGATTCAAGAATCCAGGAGCGCCAGTTTTTTCGATTTCAGGGATTTCAACTCCTGCTGGAGTTTTACCACTTCCATGAGGGCAGATGATGTGTCTTCACCCTTTTTTTCCAGTTCTTTCAGCTCAAGGCGTTTTTCGGAAATCTGCTCCCTCAGCGGGGACCGCTCCATGGTGATAATGCAGTCAATGGCAATCTGCTGGTAGTTCTGGTGAGGCGCTGCTTCAAAAAGAAGTTTGGCTGCAAATTTCCGCTCGGCTTCCTCCTCGAACAACTCCACAACTTTTGAGATATCCAGAGTGTCATTTTTATCAATGTTATTCAGGCAGTGTTCCGCAAGTTTTTTCAACGTTAGGTGAGTGAATCTGGTAGGATCAATATTTATTTTCAGGAATCCGATTGTTTCAGGATCACCGCTGGCGAAAAGTTTTACAATTTCCATTTGTGCCTTTTCTGATGAAGATGAAGGCGCCATTGATTTTACTTTTTCCGGAGATTTTGGAGCGCCGCGAAAAGACCGTCTCCCCTTCGCCATGATTTGCATGAATACTTCTTCTTCCACGTCCAGCGCTTCAGCAGCTCCCTTTAGTGTGAACCGCTGAATAACGCCATCACTGATCTGTGAAATCCCTTCCGCCATGTCCTTTGCCAGAGCCGATCTTCCGGACGGTTTTTTCAAATCGTGGTCGCAGTTGTCTATGTGAAACGGAATAAGATTCACAGGATTTTTCACCGCTTTTTCGAAGGGCTCGGGACCTTCATCCTGCAGCCAACTATCGGGATCAGAATCTTTGGGAATGGGCACAATCTCCGGTGTAATTCCTCCCTGAAGTAGGAGGTATCCCGCTCGCACAGTTGCCTTTCTCCCTGCCGTATCTCCATCAAAAGCAATCTGAACTGTATCCGTATATTTAGCAACAATGTTTACATGATCTTTGGTGAATGCTGTGCCGGAAGTGGCGGTGATATTCTTTATTCCGTTCTGCCAAAGTTGGAGAAGGTCCGTGTATCCTTCTACAAGAATAATAGATTTTTTCTTTCTGATTTCAGTGAGTGATTCGTGAAGTCCATATAAAATCCGCCGTTTGTTGTAGATGGGAGTTTCCGGGGAATTAAGGTACTTAGCATCACTTTCGCCTGAAAAATCTCGACCGCCAAATGCGATTACTTTACCGGCAATATTCCGGATAGGAAAAATGATTCTGTCCCGGAACCGATCAACATAATTGCTTTTTTCTGTTTTTGAAAACAGTCCGCATTTTTCAATAACTTCATTATCGAATTTTTTGGAAGGGACTGAATTATAAAGCTGATCCCAATCCGAGCCGGCATAACCCACAGAAAATGATGTCAGTGTTTCATCCGACATTCCGCGGTCGTGAAGATATTTTACCACTTTTTTCCCCATTGACGACTTCAGATTTTTCCGGTACAACTCCAAAGCCAGAGTGTGAATTTCATACAACCCTGTAAAAAATTCCTTATCATCATCCTTCTGATCAAAATTTACCTGAATGTTGTATTGGTCCCCTAATTTACGAACCGCTTCCACAAATTCGATTTTTTCAAATTCCATGAGGAATGAAATAACATTTCCACCATTTCCGCAACCGAAACAGTAATAAATCTGTTTATCCTGAGACGCACTGAAGGAGGGTGTTTTCTCAGGGTGGAAAGGGCATAGGCCAAAGAAATTCCTGCCGCGCTGTTTTAGTTCAACATAGGGAGAAATAACATCAACAATATCAGCCATGCTCAGAATGTGGTCAATGGTTTGTCTCGGAATTCTTGCCATAACGGGTTCAGCTATTTCTGCAGATTTTCCATAACAAGTTTTTGTATCATTTTTCCATCTGCCCGCCCGGCGACTTCTTTCATTATAACTGACATAACTTTGCCCATATCTGCCGGTCCCGAAGCGCCGGATTCCTGAAGGGATTTTTTCACCAAAATGGTAACCTCTTCTTCTGACATCTGTTTGGGGAGGTATTCTTCAATGATGGCAAGTTCTTCGGATTCCGCTTTCACAAGATCCTGCCGTTCTCCCTGTTTGAAAAGTTCAATGGATTCTTTTCTCTGCTTGGCTGCAGTTTGCAGAACTTTGATTTCTTCTGCTTCCGTAAGCGCTTCACCCTTATCAATTTTTCTGTCCTTCAGTTTTGCGGAAAGTGTTCGGAGGGTCAGAACTTTATCCTTGTCACCGGACTTCATGGCGCTGTGCATTTGTTTTTGAATTTGTTCCGAAATACGCATTTTCTTACCTCAAATTTGAAGTTATAATATAAATGACTGTGAAGGTAAGTCAAGGAGTTTTGGTGGGAATTTATTTATAAACTTTGAGAAATTTATCCCGAGAAATTTCCGCTTGTGTCAGTATTGTTCTAAGTGTTGAACTTTTTAGTGTGGGGTGGTAAGGTATGGTCATAGGTGTTTTTGTGCCGTCAGGATTCGCTTTTTCCAATGAAATTTGATTTCCAGTCCTAATGACTACAAATCCCAATTCCCTAAATGCCCTAAGTACTTTTTTGATTGGGGCATCTCTAGGGAATTTTGTCACTCACCCTCAATAGCGGTTTCAGTTACAAAAGCTTCTAATATGGGTTGATCTGCTGTTAGCGATTCTGACCCAAAACTATCCACATGAAATTTTAATGCAGATTTAAGGTCTGCCACAGCATCTTCATAAGTATCACCTTCCCCAACAACAACGCCTTTTATTCCAAGGGGGTAAGCGACATAGCCATCTGAATGTTTTTCAACAATTATTTTGATTTGTGTCATTTGTGTTTTCTCTTTTTGTCAGAATAATAACAATTTAAATAACTCGGTTGACAAATCATTGGAGAAATTTAAGTCTTCCGCTCTTTCTTCCGCGCAGCAGGGAAGAGAATATTGTTAAGAATCAAACGATACCCGGGGGAATTTCTGTGTAAGGATAAATCGGTAGGCGGATCGCCCACAAAATGCTGATAATCTTCAGGATCGTGACCACCCAAAAAAGTGAATGTTCCTTTACCGAAATTACCGTGAATGTATTTAATCTGTTCATCACCTTCCACTTCTCCCATGATGACAACATGTTTCTTTATCAAGCTTCGCCGGAAGCCGGTTGTTTGCCCCATGTATCCTTTAATAACACCCACATGATCCTGCGTGAGCATCGTGGGAACGGGGTCGTATTTGGCTGAGAATTCGAAGAGGGTGAAATAATCTGCTTCAGCGCCCCTTGTTTTTGGCATATGGCTGGGAGGGACGTCAATATCGGAATATTCATAAATGAATGGGTCTGTAATGAGTCTGAAATTTTCAAAAGCGAGGGATTTTTCATACTCGAGCATGTTCTGAGCATTCTGTTGTGCAGGGGTGCCGTCGTAAATGGATTCTACAATATCGACACCCTCTGCAGCCAAAGCAATATCCAATGCGTCTGTTGCTGAACACATAGCAAAGATGAATCCTCCATTAGTGACAAAGGATTTTATTTTTCTTGAAACCGCTTTTTTTTCCTCGGAAACCGAAGGGTAGCCCAACCGGGCTGCCATGGATTCAAACTGCTGCTGTTGTTCAATATACCACGCTGCATTGTGGTAATTCCTGTAGAATTTCCCGTACTGTCCCGTAAAATCTTCATGGTGAAGGTGAAGCCAATCGTACTTAGGAAGTTTGCCTAACAGGACATCCTCATCCCAGAGAGTTTCATATTCCACCTCCGCGTAGGTTAGCGCAAGTGTCACAGCATCATCCCACGGCTGTTTATTAGGGGGAGAATAAACGGCAATTTTCGGTTCTTTCTCCAAAAGGACCACATCCATGTTGCCGGCATCAATTTCACCATAAATATTGATAGCATCCGCTTCTGTAATGGTTTCGGCTGTTACTCCGCGGATTTGACATTCCTGTAAAATAGCAGAGTAGTTGTCAATAAGAAATGATCCGCCCCTGTAATTAAGCAGCCATTCAACATTGATCTGCTGGGTGAGAACCCAATAGGCAATACCGTACGCTTTTAAATGATCCTTTTGAGTCACTCCCATGGGAATAAGAATTTTCCCTGCAAATGTGAATTGGAGGAGAATAAAAAGTGTTACAACAGATTTTTTCAATTTATTTCCTTTTTTTCAGCCAGTTCCCGGATTTTATATCTCACCGGTTCTGTTAACAAACTGCCGTGATAGTCGTCCAGTACTGTGAGATACCAGTTTATGGCTTCTTCTTTGTCATTGAGATGATATTCGTAAATTTCACCAATCATAACGGCTGCCCTATCACCTGAGGAAGTTTGCGCCAGCAAAGTTAGAGTTAAAACAGCATTTTCATAATCACCCATCAATACACTGATTTCACCTTCTCTGAAAATTGCCTCATCATAAACCGGTGTTTCCTGATAAGATTGCCTGACGGATGAAAAGAGCAATTGCGCCTCGCTCTGTTTATTTTGCCTTAACAATTGCTCACCCTTCATGTAAGTCAAAAAAGCAGTTTTTCCTGATTCAGTCGTTCTGGTATAATTTTCATCAATAAATCCTTTAACTTCCAAAACATCATTAAAAATGTCATCTCCAATATCAAGAAACCCAATGAGGTTATCGAGATATTTGAGAGCAGAGTCCACTTCACCTGTGAGAAATTGAATTTGGCATTGTTTCATCAGGCAAATTTTTTCATCTTCATCTGATCTGATAAATCGAAGTTGATCTTTGAGGAATAAAAGAGCATCTTCATAATTACCTTTAACCATAAGGACATCCGCGATTCTGCTGATTGTCTCCTGATACTGTTTCCCGTGCCGAACGGTTTGAAGAGAAACAAAATAAGATTCCAGGGCGCCGTCAAAATCGTGAAGAACCCTGAATTTTATTTCACCTATTCTGAAATGTGCCTGCGATGAAAAACTGCTTCTGGGGAGTGTAGTTAGAATTGAATCGTACAGAGCAAATGTTTCATTCAAAACATTGGAGTTACCAGTTTCATCATTCTTGTTTTTTGAAGTTGATATTAAGGTGTTTTCAAAAAATGAGTTATTCGGGAAATATTGTGCAAGATACGGTGTTGCTTGTGTGGGGATAATTTGCTGTTCATAGGTTAACGCAAGACCATATAGAGCTTTTCCGGCGAAGGTGTTGTATTGAGAGGTTGTCAATGATTCTTTCAAAATAGACACGGCGCTTAACATATTTCCATAGGCCTGAATAGCCAGCGTCAGCTGTTTTTCTTTCCTCAAATTATCAGCGAATATTTCCCACCGTTTAAAGTCCCCTTTACTTGCTATACCAAGTTCCTTATGTTGAAAATATGCCTCCTCGTATTTCCCGATTTTGAATAAAATTTTACTGAAAAGAGTCCGGACGACCGGTTCATTTTCGCTCATCCGGTTATTCAATTGCGATTCGATATGAGTTAGACTTTCTTCCCTGTCAGACATTTTCAGAAGCCGGTTGGATGCTGTCTGAATCTGCTTCGGATTGTGAATGGCGAATGTGATATATTCATCAGCCGATTTCCCGTAATTCAGCTTTCTGGAAAAATATCTGCCCAAATCATGAGATAGAAATGCAGGATCATTGAATATATCTCTGCCTGCCTTAACTGTCTCGAATAATTTTTCTTCCATATTGTATTTTATATAAACCTGAATCAGGCCTTTGTATAGGGAACGTGATTGTGAATTCTTGAGCAGTATCTCTTCCCAATAATCATGCGCTTTTTTTATACTGTCCTGCAAAAAATAGATTTCACCCAGTTCCACAATACCTTGCATATCTCGCGGAAAGACAATGATATGATCAGCAATTGTTTTCTCAAGTTTGGAGTAATTGTTTTGTTTTTTGTAGAGAGATTTCAGTTGGTGATACACCTGTATATTTTTAGAATTCTGGTTAAGGAGAGAAATATAGATTGCTTCTGCTTCATCCAATTTGCCGGCTTTTTCCAGTTTTATTGCTTTTGAATAAGATTTCTGATCACTGCTCTCCTTAAAAATCTGGAACGGCTGTTGAGAGTAGCCGGGATTCATAAAAACGGTGAGAAAGAAAATTGTATAAAAAAGTCTACTCATCGGGAGTTTCTTCAACTGTCTGCTCATCTGCCATGAGGGAATTGAAATAGTGTCTGATCATGATTTGGTAATCTCTCGGATATCCTGATTTCAGCGAGTTGTTCAGCGCTTCCATTGCCAGATTTCTTCGCTGACCCAAATCTTCGGGGAGACCACCCGGACCTTCGTACCGGAAATCTTCAGCGGTATAGGATTTTCTCTTTTCTGAAAGGTCTCTCTGTTTCATGGAGCGCTGGGAATCGAGCATTCGCGATAAGATTCTTTCCTGACGTTCAATTGTTTTGTTATTGATTTTTTTACGTTTGAAATCTTTAACCACCTCTTCCATTTCACCCCCAATGCCGTCAAGATTACTCCCTGCTTGTTGTGAACCACGCATTTCATTCATCATTTGTTGAAGCGATTTTCTGAGCTGCTCCTGCTGTTGTCCAAGCCGACGCATGAGTTGTTCCTGTTGGGCTTGTGCTCCCATTTGTCCCAGCATGAGTTGAAGGGACTGCTGATTAATACCCTGCTGCATGCCTGTCATCTGTTCCATTCTCTCCAGGAATTGCTCAAACCCGGATGCGCTTCCTGACTGTTCCATGGCATACATGGCTGCCATGGTTGCCATGGCGGCTTCGTTCAGTGCAGCTACTGTTTTACCCTGATTGCTGCCTGCCTGCCTGCCGTGCCTGTCCTCCAGTTCACCAATGGTTGAATTCATCCCTGCCTTTGCCCTCCCTATAGCTTTTCCCATTTCAGGAGTGATAGCAAATGTTTTCTTGGATAATTCATTAAAAGATTGAATCAGCTGCATTAATTGATCCTGCAGCAGGTTTTGTTTTGCAGCTGCTTCTCGCAATCGCGGACTGGAATTGGGGAGGTCCTCTGTATATTTTTTCAGGTCTTCCTGACTTTTGGAAAGGTACAGCGTATTGGTCAAAATAGAGTTGAATTCTGCCAGCATTTCGCTGACTGTTTGCTGTTGAAACTGCTGCTGAATACTTTGAGCTTTCGACAGCATCTTCTCCATATTGCTATGAGCATTTCGCGAAAATTGCATTGCCTGATTACTGTCATTTTGCTGCAATTGTGATTGAGCCGACTCCAGATCAGATTCCGTCTGATGAGCCAGCTCGGATTCAGATAACTCCAGCAGATCGGCTGAGGGCATGGCAGCGTAGGGTTCCATCACATCTGACGCTGTCTGCATTTCATCAACAATATTTTGAAATTCCTGCAGGTTTCTCTTTTCTTCTTCAGCCAATGTTTTGAGGTTATCTCTCTCATCCACTTTGCTTAATTCCTCTACCAGTTCATCCTGATGGTCTAAAAGATCCTCCATCCGTTTTACAATTTCATCCATCATCTGTTCTGCTTTGATTCTTTCGAAAACTTCAATGAATCTGTCGAGTTGTTCTTCAAGTTGAGCCGTATTAATTTGAAAATTTTGGATTGGATTCAATAAATCTTCCGGGGACAGTTCCGCCAGAGCTTCCTTCAAATCATCCATTGCCTGGATCATTTCAGGAGTTATTACTTCGGAAAGAAGGTCCTGAAGACTGGAAAATTTTTCCAGCAGTTCAGGAGAAAATAAATCATGTTTTTCTGCCTGTTCGGTGATTTCTTCCAGTGCTTCTTTTAATGCTTCAATTTCTTCAATATTTTCTTCAACCTTTTCCAACGCTTCTTTTAAAACCTGTTCATTTTCCCAGTCTAATTTTTCATCTTTCAGCAGTTCCAGTTCCACCGCTTCCAGCGCATCATCCAGTTCGTCCAACTCTTCAATCATGGCTTCCACTGTTTCAAGGACTTCCTCTTCCTGTCCTTCTGTTCTGGTGAATAAATCTGCCAGTGATGGAAATCGTGCAGTGAAAATTCCTGAAATGGATTTTTTCGGTCCTGTTACATTGTCATTGTCATACACTTCAAAGTGAAATTTAATTTCATCTTCCGGCATTAAATTCAGGTCTTCCACGATCCAGAGAGAAAAAACATCCTGGGACGTTTCAGTCCTTGAGAAATTAGAAATCTGAAATATGCTTGTAACATCGTGGGAATCAATGTAGTCAGGACTTTTTGTTTCATAGACGATTTGGATATTTGAAAAACCGTAATCGTCTTCCACATGAAGATGAAGGGGGATGGTGAAGTCGCTTCCCAATTCAGTGTACTGTTCCGGTTTAATGACTCCCAGATGAGGATGAATATCGTTGATTACCATATTGTGATACTGAATAGGATTCAGATTATTAATTCTTCGTTGATCGTAAATGTGCGTCGAAAACGTTCCGTCTGACATTAATTGAAATGTTCCATCGGCTTTCCGGTTTTGCACTTTCATGGGAATTGTGAATGACGAATCCGGCGAATATGCATTAGCCATTTTCAGGAATGCTTCATTGAGTGGTTTATCCGCTTTCAGCTTTACTGTGACTTCTGATCCCTTTATTCCCTGAATTTCAGCAATGTTGCCTTTTTGAATAGTGGGTGAGAGTCCGGTATATTCAGGAGGATCGATGATAACGGTGAAGTCCTCGATGGAAGGGCGGTCAATGACATCGACCGTATAAACAGGAGAGGAGATTTCATCCCACGGCTGCCAGAAATGTTCGGAGTTCACAAAAGCGCGATACTGTAGATTTTGGAATATTTCTTCAATTGTGTGGATAAAATTGCCGTTTTCAGATTTTGAAAGGGAGACTGAAGCAATCTCATCATCTTTGATGATTTCCAGCATTACCTGCTCCGGTTTCTCATGAGTGGATGTGAATATAAATTCTGCACTCCCACCGCCCATTAACGATTGGTTGCCTGATTGACTGATAATCTCAAAGGGATGCGGAACAGGAAAATGGGTTCGCGGATGAATCCACCGTTCGGAAGCTTGCCGGAAATCATTGTAAAACCCGATTGAAAGCAAGCAGGAAACGACAAAGGTAACCGCAAACAATTTTCTCTGCCATTTGGGATACCTCTTTTTCATGACACTTTCAGGATTCACCAATTTCAGTTTTTCGAGAGTCTGCCGGATAAACTGCCTTGTCAGTGATGATGATGTGGGTTGGCTGGCAGTTAGGGATTTTTCAAGCTGCAGCGCATTGAGAACTTTATCCTTTTTGGTGAATTGGAGTGAGCCAATATCCTGCGCTAGTGTCTCATCTGAATACCTGCGGAAGGAACCGGCAGAAATGAGATATGCAACAATTGCTCCAGCTACAATTAAAAAACAGCCGGCGATTAATCCTGTTCTCCATATGCTGAAACGCACATGAGGATCAAACCAGAAAACAGCTTCCAGCGTGATAAAAATGATAACCGATGCAAGTCCTAAAGCTGCAAAAAGCCACACAGCAATTCTGAAATCAAATTGGATCTTTCCACTTTTGAATTTTTTTAGTTCTGATTGAATTGAGTTCATGTTATTGATACAATGCGAAAAGAAAAATGTTGGTTCCCATCTTTAATGCATCCAAATGTTTATCTATTGGATCATTATGAACCTCAATATCTTCCCAGCCATCACCGAGGTCGCTTTCATAGGTGTAAAAAACAATAAGCCGGTCATTGTGGTATAGTCCAAGTCCTTGGGATGGTTTGCCGTCATGCTCATGGATTTTTGGAAGACCGTTCTGGAATTTGTAATTGATGTTATAAATGGTATGGTCATGGGGAAGCTCCACCCAACCTTTGCTTGGGAAGAGTCGTTTCATTTCCCGGCGGAATGATTTATCCATGCCGTAGTTGTCATCAGCGTGGAGGAACCCTCCGCCCATGAGAAATGCCCTGAGATTGATTATTTCTTTATCCGTGAATCGCACGTTGCCATGCCCCGTCATATATAGGTATGTGTGGCTGAAAAGGTCTTCTTCATCAAGTGAGGTGCGGCCTTCGTTAGCGGAAACAATAACATTAGTATTTTCACGGATGAATTTTAAAAGATTCGGCAGTGAACTGGGATTGCTGTACCAGTCCCCGCCTCCACCGTATTTCAACCGGCAAATGGTGAAATTGATATTTTCTTCTGATTGTGCGCCGGCGAATGACAGGAGGAAAACTAAGCCGATCCATTTTAAAATTTTGTATTTCATCTGTTTTTGATAGTAATGATGGTTTTAAAAGTTACAAAAGTGTTTTGTTCCATCAGCGGGAATTTTTGAGCAGTATTCTTGTCATTCCGAGCATAGCGAGGAATCTACTTCAATTACCGATAAACATGAGAAGATTCTTCACCCGCTAGCCGGCGGATTCGCGATGTCTGCTATTATTTCAAAACCACTCGCAACTACTGAAAAATACCAAAATAACTTCACCCCAAGAATGGACTTTCTTTCAACAAATGATCAATCGAGCCCCTCTCCTCGAGGAAAGGGGCGGAATTATTGGCTTGTAAAAAGGAGAGTTTTGCCGGGGTGAGGTAAACCAACTATTTCAACAAAACCAACTTACGGGTTTTCATAAAGGAAGGCGAAACAATCCTGTAAATATAAATTCCTGAACTCAATGGCTGTCCAAATTGATCTGTTCCATTCCACAGAACAGAATATCTCCCCGCTTCTTTTAGTTTGTCTACAAGAGTTACCACCTCACGTCCCAATAAATCGTAAACTATCAATCGTATTTGTCCAACCTGCGGTACATCATAGCGGATGGTGGTAATTGGATTAAATGGGTTGGGATAATTCTGATACAACGCAAATTCTTCCGGCAGTCCTGGAATATCACCAATCCCCGCCGGTGGAGAGTAAACCGGTTCATCGAAATAGAAGAAAGTGCTGTCGATACAATATTCCGGCATATCTTCACAATTCATTGCCACTGCTTCAACAGTAAAATCAATTTCGGTACTGTCAGGTACGAGTGTGTCAGCAACAGTCGTGAAAAAGACGGACTCACTCTGTCCTGCGTAAAGTCCATAGAAAAACCATTCCGACCCATTTTCAGGGAATGTGATAAATTCTGATTCAGTGCTGATGACAACTCCGGGATAATAGAAATGATCGGCAGGACCTTCATTTGTCATGGTCAGTTGAATCTGCAGCGTATCCCCTGAATACCAGATTGAATCTTCATTGGTATAATTCAGTACAAGATCGGAAATGGAGAAATTCCATTCCGCAGAACAGCCGACTCCTAAGGAGCCCATGTTGACACCGCCCTCACCAGTGCTTATGCAGGGTGAATTTTCAGCTAAAGAAAAATTATATTCAGAAATGTCACAAAAAACTGGATCAGATATAATATTGCCATCCAGCCAGCTCACGACACCATTATCATTGGTCACGACACCGTCTGAACCTCCTTCCAGATCGGAATAAGAAATGGTGAGTGTATTTGATATTCCTGAACTTAAAAACTCTATTTCCGATGAACCATTATACCAGATTATGCTGTTTGTTACTATGGGGAATGATCCGTTAGCGCAATAAAGTCCACCGCCATTTTCAGCGTAATTTTGGGGAATAGTTAAATGGTCCATATCAACAATTGAACCGTCAATTGAAATGCCGCCGCCCCTATTCCCGACATTATTATATACTTCTACAAAGCTTAATTCCGGATTGGAGCTAATGATATAAATCCCACCTCCATAACTTGTTCCATTTATCAACGATGCAACATTATGTTTGATTATTAGATTTGTTAAAACAGCATTAGAATTCTTCAGATAAAGTCCTCCACCTAATGCCTCTCCATCATCAATACTAATGACATTTTGTTTAATTATTAGGTGTGCAAGAACAGGATCAGCATTACTGCAGTAAATTCCACCACCTGCTGTAATATTATCCAAAACATTCCCACCTCCGTTATTGATTGTAAATCCGATAAGTGCAGAAGTTGAATCCTCACCGGAATTTAAAGTAACAACACTCCCATTATTATTGCCATCGAGGATTGTTTCGTCAATGTACGTTGGATCATCTGTTTCAAGATATAAAGAACCAACTACCAAATTTTTTCCACTGAAATTAATGTTTTCAATGTAAGTTCCCATCTGAACCAGAACGGTATCATGATCATACGCACGATTAATTGAATATTGGATAGTGGCAAAAGGATTGAATTCACTGCCGTCACCCAATGAATCCGAACCGGTGGTTGACACATGCCAGACAGGCCCGTTATAAATGGGTCCACATCCAATGTCAAAGGATCCCATATTTTCTCCATTCTGACCGGCAGCGATACAGGGTGAATTTTCTCCCAGTGAGAAATCACTGTCGTTTGAATTGCAGTAGAGTGGGTACAATTCAATATTTCCGTCACCCCATTCAACAGTGCCGTTGCCATTTGTATCGATACTTTCAATTCCGTTAATCACATCCGAATAACTTACTGAAATTGAATTCGGATCATTAATGGGATTAAAGTAAACCTCCTCAGGGGTATTTTCCCAGAGGATGGAATTCACCAGTTGAGGACTGGAATTTTCCTGGCACTCCATAGCTCCACCGGTTTCGGCGGTGTTGCCGGTAAAAGTTGAATTGGTGAACACAGGACTTGAGTTAATCCTTAAAAATACACCGCCTCCCTGATCGGCTGTATTGTCAAAAATGGGAGTGTATAGAAATTCAGGACTTGCATTGTTGCAGTAGATTCCGCCACCCCGCTCGTATGCCCTGTTTCCGTGGATACTTCCACCTGTAACTTGCGCATTAGAATAGTCTCTGAAGCGAAGTCCGCCGCCTTGATATGCAGTGTTATTTGAAATGATAACATCTGTAAGAGTTGGGCTTGAACTGTAACGGCAATAGATTCCACCGCCGTAATTGGATGTATTATCATTGAACGTGGAATAGACAATAACCGGACTTGAATGTTCACAGGCAAGACCACCGCCCAGTTCTGTTGCTTCATTTAACAGAAATTCCACGGTCAGCATATTTGGATTAGAATAATAGAGATACATTCCGCCGCCTGCATTTGATGCCGAATTATTTTTCAGGGTGATGTTTCTCATATAAGGTATTGAAAAATTCAAGCAGCTGATACCGCCTCCATCGGTTGCAAAATTCGAAGATATGATCAGATTCTGCAAGGTAGGACTTGAAGCATTTTCACAGAAAATTCCACCACCGTAACTTTCGCTGCCGTTGGTAAGGGTAAGTCCTGAAAGGATTGCAGTAGAGTCTTGACTATCTGAAAACGTGACAACGCTTCCATTTTGATTTCCATTAATTATGGTTTGAGAGATGTAGGATGTATCACCGGACAAAATAAATTGTGATCCTACAATGAGCGATTTAAATGGGAATGTTATTGTTTCAAAATAAGTGCCGGGAAATACGAGGACTGTATCGCCTGAAGGTGCAGTATTAACTGCTAATTGAATGGTGGCAAATGGACTTTCTTCGGAACCGTCACCGGAAACATCAGAGCCCTCCGTGGACACATACCATACAGGGCCGAAATAGATGGGAGGGCATCCAACATCCCAAGCGCCCATATTAGCGCCGTTTTCACCGGTGCTGAGACATGGTGAGTTTTCTGCAAGTGTGTAAAAAGAACTGTCCGGGTCACAGAAAAGGGGATGGATTTCAAGGTTTCCTTCCTGCCAGTTCACTGTACCGTTATTATTTGTGATTATTCCGGTCTCGCCGTATTGAATGTCGGAATAAGAAACTGTAATTGAGCTGGGATTGGCAAGATTGTCGAAAAAGACTTCCTCCGGTAAGTTATCCCAAATAATTGTATTCAGCATGTTGGACCCGGAAACACTGGAATAAATCCCGCCGCCGTTTGAATCGGCGCTGTTTCCCGAAATGGTCACATTTTTCAAATTCACCGTTGAACTGGAGTTACACGAAATTCCGCCACCCACGTATGCGTTATTGCTAATGATGGTTACATTTTCCAAATATGGCGAGGTGTTTGACAAGCAGTACAGTCCACCACCGGAATAGGCATGATTGTTTGAAATGGTACAATTTGATATTTTGGGCGACGAACCATAAGTAATGTAAAATCCTCCACCCCAAACGATGGATTCATTATCTGTTATGATTGAGTTGCTTATTGTGGGACTGGCGCCTGATTTACAAGCAATTCCGCCACCTTCAACACCATAGCCATTCGTAATGGTAAATCCGGTCAGCAGGGAAGTTGAATCTTCATCACTACTAAAATTTACTACAGTGCCGGTCCCGCCGCCATTGATAATTGTTTCAAAAATATAGGTGCTGTCGCCCGTTGTCAAATAATGAGAAGCCGCCGTGATGGCTTTCCCATCGAAATCGATAGTTTCAAAATATTCACCTGAGGAGACCAGCACTGTATCTCCAACAGAAGATGTATCAATTCCTTCCTGGATTGTGGGAAAATCCTCGGGAATATGGATGATTGTTCCATAAATAAATTGACATATAAAAAATAATTCAGAAAGATATTTTTTCATTTATAACACTTAGTTAGTTTTTGTATTTTTCGAAAAGTGATATAGATACAACCTTTGCAAACTCCCGGAATACATTTTCAGCAGAAGCTTCTTTTTCGTCCTTTTGCAATGACAGAATGTGATCAATTGAATTGCAAACTTCCGTTAAACAGGTTTTGTTTCCATATGTTGAAAGACTTTCTGCAAGGACACGATGAACGTTCTTTTTTTCCATGACTGCTAATCCATCGAGGATTTGCCTGTGAGATGTTCCTTCCCAGATGGATAAAATCATTGCTTCCCGAAGCCATCGTTCTACCGGATATTCCTGCAAAGTGCCAAGTCCACCATGGACTTCCATTGCCCATTTTGCTGTATCAACAGCAAATTCTGCTGTCCAGTACTTTGCAAGGTGAGCGATTAGTCTGAAAAGGTGGTAACGATCAGAGTAGGGTGGTTTCTCATTCCAGACTTCATCTAGTAATCTCACTGCTTCCCATGCTAAAGAAAATGTGTTTTGCAGTTGCCGGTACCTTTCTTCAAATTGCTTATTTAATAAAGAATGTTCTATGATAGGTTTCCCAAATGCACGGCGGTTTTTGGCGAAATTGAATGCTTCAGAAATTGCACGCTGAGCAAGAGCCACACTTCCAACACTATTGGCAACTCGAGAAATATTGAGAACTTCCATTATAACATAAATGCCTAATTCCTGATTACCAAGCAAAAAAGCGTCACTGTCTCTTAAATCAACCTCCCCTGTGGGGACTGACCTCGTTGCAATCTTATCTTTCAATCTACGTATAGTATAATTTAATTTACCATTTTCACGGTATCTGGGTACTAGGAAAAGTGCAATCCCTTTGACTCCCTTTTCAACATTCTCAGGTCTAGCTGCAACAACAGCCAATTCCGATCCTGCATTGCTGCAGAAGTATTTGTCTCCCGTTAATTTCCAGGAATTTCCGTCCTTGACGGCGGTGGTTTTTATATTGTTACCGAGATCAGATCCTCCTTTTATTTCTGTCATCCAGGTTGCACCCTGCCAGACAGTATCATCCTTTGCAGTAAGCTTCGGTAAATATTTTGATTTTGTTTCATCATCTGCATATTTAAAGACTGGCACTGATGTTCCCATGGACACAGTATAGGGGCAGTAAAGTCCTGAATCAAAGAAAGAGGTTACGTATCCGAACAGATAATGAGGCACCACGGAGTTTTCTTCAAATGCCCGCCATATAACTCCCGATTTGTATCCTTTATAAAGCATTTTCCTGTATTCCTGTGGATAGAGTATTTGATCAATCCGCTCTCCGGAACGACTGTGGGTCTTGACCCACGGTGTACCATTTCTATCAACAGAAGTTGAAATTGCTTTTCCTTCTTTTTCCCACCACGATTCATAATCCTTCAAAGATTTTTCATGATCAAACTGGGCTAAGTAGTGTTTAAGAAAATTGACAGGTGAGTTTAGTAAATTAAATTTCATTTTTTAGTTTTAAATCCTTATTTAGTTGATTGTCCTTACTCACCTTCCAGATTTTTTGATCGAGATAGTAATGATTGAATGCAAATCCCCACCAGAAACCAATTGCAAGATCGGATACCGTGAATAAATGTCCCAGCGCAAACTCGCTCACCGGATTAGGGCCTGATGCAAATGGAACCTGAAGTCCAACAAAAAACCAGTCGCTGTACCGGTAAGCAAGTGTAAAAAGGATTCCAACGAAATAGTACCTCAAAAAATTATTGCTGACCAAACTGGCTAGACCAAACTTGGTTCGATCTTTATCATCTTTGTACCTGTTACGGTTGTAAAACCAAATAATTCCATGATATTGGATATTGTGGTAAAATGTGACAAAAACAGCGAATAATCGAATATCCACTTTTGTTGAAATGTAAGGGTGGAGGAATATCATTAAATGGAGTGGTATGCAGGCGAAAAGAAAAATATTTTTAGGAAGATTGATTTTTTTCCCATTAGCAATCCGGAGAAGTTCTTTGGCGAAAAATACAACGATAGTTAAAATCACAAAAAGGGTGATAGAATTATTCAGCATAATTTCGAAAGGTGACATTGAATCACCAAGTCCCAATTGCGGTCTTGCCTGAGGATGGCGGAGAATAAAAGATACAAATGGCGCTATCATGAGAATGTAAAAAATCCAGTAATCGAATTGATTTTCTTTTCCAGCGGGTTCTCCATTTTTCTTTTGATAGAGAACCATAAATCCATAATGCTGCCTGACCACATGCCAGTAAGCCCAAAGCTGTGCAAATGTAAGGAATGCAAAAAATGAAAGTGTGGACTGGGTCATCAGTCCGATGCCAAGGCACAAAGGTCCCAGCAAAAACCAGAGAAGACTTCCCAGCAACAATCGTGACCGGATTTTCCATTCCTGGGAATCGAGATAGGTTCGGGAAATGGTTCCAAAAACATGAGGTCCGTCAACCGATACAATCCAGAACCACCACAGCAGCATAGCGGAGATTCCAAGTCCTATATTAAGGTATATAAGTATGTACCCGGTAATGCTGGCTCCAATATACCAGAATAAGTCATAATTCCGGCCGGTTATCCAATTTGCTGTGAGTAGTGCCGATTGCATTTGCGTTTAATATATCTATTCTTGATGTTTCTTACAATGGATTTTGAAATAACATCCATAAACCTTAACATTGAAACTTATGAATTATAGAATCATTATACCATTCACTTTAATTTTTCTGTTTACTTCCAATTTATCTGGTGCCGAAGATACCTACCAACAGGTCAGTGTCTATTATTCCCAGAAGTCCGAATTACACCAAATCCAGGAGTTGGGAATCCCATTGGATCACGTTTTGATTAAAGAGGGGGTGTTTGTGGAATTGACTGCAACATCAGAGCAGGTTGATCTACTTCATGAAAATGGATTCCAGGTGGAGATAATTCAAAGTGATTTAACCAAGTATTATCAGAGTAGATTTGACCCAACTTTGAAATATCATCGCGGATTTGAATTGGGTTCCATGGGGGGTAACTATACACTGGAGGAGATGGAATTGGAACTGGATTCACTCCACATGCTTTACCCTGATTTGGTTTCGGAAAAAATGAACATTGGTTTATCTCTCGAAGGTAGGACCATCTGGGCAGTTAAAGTTTCAGATAATGTTGATATGGATGAAAATACGGATAACCAATACGAACCTGAAGTACTCTATACCGGTGTTACCCATGCCCGCGAACCGGTGAGTATGATGAATCAGATTTATTTTATTTACTATTTGTGCGAAAATTATGGATCAGATGAGCTAGCAACTTATCTTGTTGACAATCGGGAGTTGTGGTTTATTCCTATTATTAACCCCGATGGTTATTTTTATAACCAAACAAATTCCCCGAATGGCGGCGGAATGCACCGGAAAAACTTGAGACCCGGATGTCCTGAAAACCCCGGTGTGGATTTGAATAGAAATTACAGTTACAACTGGGGATTGAACGATGAGGGTTCAAGCGGTAACCCCTGTTCTAGTGTCTATAGGGGTGAAGGACCCTTTTCCGAGCCAGCAACTCAGACTGTCAGAGATTTTGTTGAAGGTATGAATTTCAAAAATATTTTGCATTATCACTCCTATTCGAATCTATTAATCCATTCATTTGGAACAGGGGAATATCCTCCTGAACCTGATCTAAGCATGTTGCGGGAATTTGGCGCAGAAATGACAAAATTTAACGGATACGAAGTCGGCACAGGAATTGAAACTGTGGGATATCCTGTAAACGGTGATGCAGTTGACTGGTCTTACGGTGGTCAGGGACTTGTTTCCTATACTCCCGAAATCGGCAGTTATAATGATGGATTCTGGCCCGCAACCGATAGAATCATTCCTTTGTGTGAAGAAAATGTCTGGCCGAATCTTTATTTTGCCAAGATTGCCGGGACTGTTTTGGAAGTGAGAAATGTAGCCATGAGTCAAGAATTCATAAATCCGGGCGACTCATTTTCATTGGCCTTTGATATAATGAATATCGGATTGCGAAACTCATTATCTGCTGTAATAGTAGATATAATTGAACCCTTGAATGATTTAATTTCATTTGATTTTACGGAAGTTTCTCTTGGTGAAATCGAAAGCAGGGAACAGGCAGAATTTTTATACCCAATAGAAATTACCGTTGATGACAATGCAGGAAGTGGTTGTGAAACTGGTATCGTAATTCATATGGCTGATGGGGAACCAGCAAATACAAATGATACCTTTACGGACACTATTTTCTTTATTATAGGCGAGCCGGAAATTTTAATTTATGACGGAATTGAAAATGGTATGGATAACTGGACCACCGGAAATTGGGGAATCTCAGATGATGCGGCAGTCGGGGATTATGCTATCGCGGACAGTCCATCCGGGGAATATTCACCCGATACTTTCAATACATTGGAATGGTCGAATCCTATTGATTTATCAGATTATAATGATCCGGTATTAACCTTCAGAACAAAATGGGAGATAGAAAACAGATGGGATTTTGCCCAGATACAGGGTTCTTTTGAAGGGGTGGAATGGTTTGCATTGCAGGGTATTTATACAAAACCAGGCAGTGGATACGGTGTTCAGCCGGAAAATGAACCCGGATACGATGGATTTCAGTCTGACTGGGTGGATGAGGAAATTTCTCTTTCTCAATTTGTTGGTGAAGCAGATTTCAGGTTTCGTTTTGTTATGATGAGTGATTTCTATGTTGAGGAAGATGGAATTTATATTGATGAAATTTCCATCAGTTCATATCCCACCTCATTTTTAATTGGAGATGTTAATCAGGACTGTACTATCGATATTGCTGATATCATGAGAATGATTGATATTATTTTATATCCAGGATCTGCAACACAGGAAGAATTGGATCTGGGAGATATAAATCATGATTTTTCAATAGATGTTTTTGATATATTACTTCTTATAACTCTGATTATATAGTTTCTTAATATTTTAGGATTTTCCTCCCGGGAATTTTGACATTATCTAAAGGTGACATACCACCCGTTTATTTTATCGTTAATGTGGGTAAGATCACAGTTAATTGATAAAACTGAAGTTTCTTTCATTTAGTAATCCATCTGCAAAATTCATAGATAAATTATCGTATTTGAAAAATGAAAACCATTGCGTCTAATTCCCTTAGTTACCGATGGTAAATTGCACTTTTATTCATCCCTAATTTCTTGCAACTAAGCCAAATATAATACTAATGAGAACAGATTATCAAAACTGAATAAGTGTGAGGAGAATCACATGGAGGTAATTGATTTGTGAAAAGTCTTGGAATCATTCGTTACTTATTAAGTAAATTCATTTGAAAGGGGTTGGCTCAGACGACCTCGAGAGTACGTCACTTTCGTGAAAAGTGGCAAACAGAAAAAGCGTGTTGAAGAAACTATCTAGAAGGGAATAGTTTGAAAAAAAGCAGAGCAATATTCATTACAGTGGGGTTTTATTGTTTAATCGCGGGAACTCTGTTCGGGCAGAAAAGCTTCAATATTGATCCAGTTAGTCTTACCCAAAATTTAGATAACCAATTCCGGATTATTACCATGCCGGCATTGGATGTAGATGCTTTATTAGAGGAAGATAAAAAAAGCCCGCCAGGAACACCCTACCGATATGGGTATTCTTTTGAAGTTGATTATTCTATGGATAATTCAGGGACGTGGACTGAATTGGAGGAAGGAAAACTATGGCGGTTAGCAATTAAATCTGAGGGTGCCTATTCCATATCTCTTTACTATGACACTTTTTGGCTTCCGAAAGGTGCTTATCTATTTGCTTATAACAGCAGTAAGTCAACAATTTACGGTGCTTATACAAATGAGAATAATGATGAAACCGGTTTGTTCTCGACCGCTCAGGTTGAGGGTGATGAGTGCATTATTGAATATTATGAACCGAATAATGTTAAAGAACGAGGTCACTTTATCATTAATAAAGTTATTCACGATTACAAGGATATTTTGAATTTCAGTGGTACAAGAGAGTCATTAACCTGCGGTATTAATGTTGCCTGTTCTGATGCAGATCCGTTTGCAGATCAGTCGAATTCAGTTGCATGGCTGGATATGGGCGGATATATCTGTACAGGTGGAATGGTGAACAATGTACGGGAAGATAAAACTCCTTATTTTCTTACGGCATGGCATTGCACTGAAGGAGAATCTCCGAGTATTTTCCGGTTTTATTTTAATTATCAAACAAACACATGTTCAGGGACAAACGCAAGTTACGGTTCTTATGCTTACGGGTCACAAATGAGGGCAAATTCAGGTGGTATGGATCCTGATTTTTCACTCTTAGAGATTACAGGTAATATTTACGATTCTTGGGATGTTTTTTATGCCGGTTGGACACGTTCAACATCAACTCCCGTAGCTTCTTGTAGTGTTCATCATCCGGGAGGTGATCCCAAAAAAATAAACTTTGATAACGACTATTGTCAAAATTCTCCGGGAATAAATTGGTATGGAGGCGGATATTCTCCTCCCGGGTCTCATTGGGGAATTTACTGGGATGAAGGCGGCGTTGAAGGAGGATCATCCGGATCGCCGGCATTTGATAGTAATGGAAGAGTGATTGGTCAACTTTCAGGTGGGTCCGCATCTTGTGGCGGGGATTATGATTATTACGGGAAATTTTCACGTTCATGGAATTATGGCAGCAGTACCTCAACCCGTTTGAAGGACTGGCTCGATCCAGATAATACAGGTACTTATACTTTGGATGGTATTTATGATGAACCTGCAACAGTTGTTGTTTCTGCACCCAATGGTGGAGAAGAATGGGAATTGGGGTCTACATATACAATAATGTGGAATAGTGAGAATACTGGCAGTTATGTCAAAATTGAACTCTACGATAATAATAGTTATTACACAACAATTGCTACAAGTACATCCGATGATGGAAGTTACAGTTGGTCTGTTTCAAGCAGCTATGATGAATCTAACACATACAAAATTAAAATAACCGATACAGGTAATTCCAGCACCTACGACTACAGCGATAATTATTTTTCCCTTACCGGCACAAGCATGACGATTAATATTGCCTATTCAGATGGGTGGAATATGGTTGGTCTTCCTGTGAATGTTGAAGATGCATTTTATCTTACCCTTTTCCCAGATGCATTTAACGGCACCCTATACAGCTACAATAATGGATATATTCAGCAATCAGTTCTTACAGCAGGGGATGGCTATTGGCTACGTTTCACAGCGGATGGTATTTCTGGAATCACGGGAACTTCCATTGAAGATTTAACACTATCGTTATCGGCTGGTTGGAATCTGATATCCGGTGTTTCAGTGTCGGTCCCATTAAGCAGTGTAAGCGATCTGGGAAATATAATTGTTCCTAATACACTTTATTCCTATGATAACGGCTATTCAATTTCTTATTATATTGAACCGGGAAACGGATACTGGCTGAGAGCTTACAATGCCGGAAGCATTTCAATTTCCTCAGGGAGTGCAAGGCAATATTTTAATGATCAGGAATTTTCATTGAGTGACGCAAATATCCTAACAATTATGGATGATGATGGAAATTCTTCAGAACTTTATTTTGGGTCAACGATCCCTGAGGAGGTTCGTTTGAGTTATTCTTTACCACCCATACCCCCATCAGGATCTTTTGATGCAAGGTTTTCCGGTGACTGGAAATTGGCAGAAAGTGGTGGTGAAATACTATTACAAAGTAATCACTGGCCATTAACTGTTGAATGGGAATTAGAAACCAGAATTCAGAAACCAGAAACTAGAGACTGGGTATTGGTTGATGAAATTAATGGTGAAGAATATATTTTGAATGAAGACAAAAAAGTTAAAATCACACAAATCACACAAAGATTAAGACTTGCGAAACGAACCTTAAATCCAGATTTATTTGTATTACATCAGAACTACCCAAACCCCTTCAATCCAATAACAACCATTTCTTTTAATTTACCTGAGTTATCAAATGTTAAGTTGACGGTTTACAATACATTAGGTCAGGAAATTGAAAGATTGGTTAATACACAACTAAATAGTGGCATTCATTTGGTAAACTGGGATGCTTCAGCTCTATCCAGCGGTATTTATTTCTATGGGATAGAAATAGAGCCATCAGACGAGTCTGAAGCTTTTACCAGTATGAAGAAAATGCTGTTAATTAAATAATGACAAAATGTTATCGAATGAGACAGGTTGCATATTAATGGTTATTTTAGAATTTGAACAGAGGAGGAGTTAGAAGTGAGTAGAATTAAAAATGTTATGACAGTTTTTTTGATTGGGTTATTTTTTATTCCAGCGATATTATCAGCCCAGGATTTTGATTTATCCTTAATTGGATCTTCAAGTAATGGCAGCGACATTGCTCTCACTTTTGGAATGAGTCCTAATGCGACAGATGGATTTGATCTTGGCATAGACGAATACGCACCCCCTGCGCCGCCATCTGGTTTTGATGCTGCATTATACTGGGATAATGACAGGTATTTTGTTCAGATGCTTGCCCCTTCTACTGATGAGAGAACCTTGGGGATACAATTTCAGGAACCATTCAGTTTTTCCTGGGATCCATCTGCTTATGCTGAAACTGGTGAATTTACACTTATTGATGCTTTTGGAGGTGTATTTGTAAATGTGGATATGACTCAAAGCGGATATATTGATGTTACTACTCATCCATTCTTAGCGAATCTTTCTGCGTTAAACATTGATTTTACAGCTTCTGAACCTTCTACTCAAATTTTTGGCTGTACAGACCCTGAAGCTTTAAACTATGGCTATAATTGTGCTGGTGAAGATGTAGGAAATCCCACCGATGATGATGGCTGCTGCGAATACCCTCCACCTCCGGGTGGAGAACCCGCAGCAGATTTCAGTGGCGACCCCACTTCAGGGTATGCACCATT
>CEQE01011351.1_pt1 | contig 29845 bp, 28 predicted proteins | sample 356201 | NCBI WGS metagenome assembly CEQE01 (sample SAMEA2619970, study PRJEB7988) | marine metagenome | biome: marine biome (ENVO:00000447); feature: mesopelagic zone (ENVO:00000213) & marine oxygen minimum zone (ENVO:01000065); material: "saline water (ENVO:00002010), including plankton...
CCTTACCGAAAGTGTTTAGCGAGTGCATTCTCAGCAGCGTGCTGCGGAGATAGTGAGCGAACTTGAAATAAATTTATACTCTACACTGAAGCTCTGCTACAGGGAGCTTCAATTGTGATTCCAAATTTATCGCTACTTTTTTTTAATCGATTTCCTATCTGAATATCTTTCTTAGGCAATTAATGGTCATTGATCAGTAGTCAATGGTTATGTCCTTGCCCTCACTTCTGGTCGTTTTTTCTGCTTCTATTCTTTTGGTTTTCTGTTATCATATTTTTCGCCAAAAAAAGAGAATCACAAGTTAGGCCATCCCGTCTAACTTTTTCAAAACCCCTATAAGTGGATTTAATATGGCTGAAGCTGCTTCCTCTAACTTTATCCGACAGATTATTGCGAAAGACTTGAAGACGAATAAAAACAAGAATCGAGTACATACTCGTTTTCCACCGGAACCGAACGGTTGTCTGCATATCGGACACGCCAAATCCATCTGCCTCAATTTCGGTATCGCTCTGGAGCATAAAGGAGGTCTTTGTAATTTGCGTTTTGACGATACCAATCCAACAAAGGAGGAGGTTGAATATGTGGAGTCGATAAAATCAGACGTCCAATGGCTGGGATTTGATTGGGATAATCGGCTGTACTTTGCTTCAGATTATTTTGAGCAGTTGTATCAATATGCTGTTCAGCTAATAAAACTCGGGAAGGCGTACGTGTGTAGTTTAAACGCGGATGAAATCAGGGAGTATCGCGGTACTTTAACCAGGTCGGGTAAGGATAGTCCGCATCGTAACCGCTCTATTGAAGAAAATTTTAGCTTATTTGAGAATATGCGGGCTGGAAAATTTGAGGATGGAACACATGTTTTAAGGGCAAAAATTGACATGGCTTCCCCTAATTTGAATATGAGAGATCCCGCAATCTATCGTATTAGGCACGCAAAGCATCATAGGACAGGTGACAAGTGGTGCATATATCCGACATACGATTTTGCCCATGGCCTATCAGATTCCATTGAAAGAATTACCCATTCCCTCTGTACGCTCGAATTTGAGGATCACCGGCCTTTGTATGACTGGATATTGGACGAATTGAAGGTCTACCATCCACAACAGATCGAGTTCGCGCGCCTTAACCTGAGTGATACTGTGATGAGCAAGAGAAAACTTCTGGAATTGGTGGAAGGGGGACATGTTACAGGGTGGGATGATCCCCGGATGCCGACAATTGCCGGTTTGCGAAGACGCGGCTATACACCAAAGTCGATCCGTGACTTTTGTGAACGTATCGGAGTCGCTAAAGCTGATAGTACGGTAGATATTGCTCTGCTTGAGCATTGTCTAAGAGAAGATTTGAATAAAAAAGCGCCCCGTGTAATGGCTGTGCTGCACCCGTTGAAAGTGGTTATTGAGAACTATCCTGAAAACAAAGTGGAAGAGTTGGATGCAGAAAACAATCCTGAAGATCCCGGGATGGGAACGCGAAAAATTCCTTTTTCACGTGAGCTCTATATTGAGCAAGATGATTTTCGTGATGACCCGCCGAAAAAGTTCTTTCGCCTGGCTCCCGGCCGTGAGGTAAGACTTAAACATGCTTATTATATTAAATGTGTGGAGATGATACAGGATGAAAAAACTGGTATAGTGAAAGAACTTCGCTGTACTTATGATCCCGAAACAAAGGGTGGATGGTCTAAAGACGGTCGTAAGGTCAGGGGAACATTGCACTGGGTTTCGGCAGACCACTCAATTGAAGCGGAAGTCTGCCTGTACAATCATCTCTTCTCAAAGGCTAATCCCGATGAGGAAAAAGATAACTCTGATTTTAAAGCCTGTTTGAATCCGAATTCATTGGAGACTTTGGCTTATTGCCATGTTGAACCGAGTCTGAAAGACGCAATACCAGGAAGCAGATATCAATTCCTGAGGCAGGGTTATTTCTGTGTGGATTCTAATGAAAAAAAACTAATATTCAACAGGACCGTTTCGTTGAGAGATACATGGGCAAAGATTGCGAAGAAATAGTAGGTTTATTAAATTAACCCCTTTTTTTAGACAAGATTAACTGGATTAACAAGATATGGTTCGGCAATCCTTCGGCAGGCTCAGGATGACATTACTATCCATGACAATAATTGTCCGGCTGTGCCCTTTGACTGGTTTAGGACAGGCTCTGTCTAAATCCAGTCCATCCTGTTTTTCCTGCAAAGCTGAGCTCATGTCAAAAATAAAAAAAGGAACTTCCTATACATTAAATTAGAATGATTTTTTGCTACTTTCATAAACTATTCTACTAAATACCCATGAAAGGACAACAAAAATAATGAAAATCAAGTTAAGACTTATTTCAATTATCCTTATTGCTATGATAGGAGTAGCAGTTGTAAATATAACGCCTGCTTCAGCGACTCATGAAAATGACCACAGGTTTACAGTCTATGGTCGCGTTTTTAATGATAAGGGAGCTGCTTCTTCAAGAACATTGGTTGTAGTTAAGGACAATACGGATAAAGCTTTAGGATCAGCCGAAACCGGTTCTAAGGGATCATACAAGATACTTCTTCATTTACATAACGAGGATCGTGGTAAAGAGCTAACCATAATTGCCAATAACATAGAAAAAAAAATAACATTGTCCTTTGATGTTTCTGATGCCAAAGCTGAAAGGATGGCAAAAGTTAATTTTGGAATTTCAGAGGATACTGACATTGACAAAGATTCAAGCCGGAAAATTATCTTTGCTACAATATTCTTCACTGTTCTGGGTGTTGGCGTGTACTTTATTTATTCCGGGAGAAAAAAGAAAGAGCACCAAGAACAGAAGAAGGCCGAGAATAAGCTGAAAGCAAAGAAAGGGAAAACCAAAAAAAAGAAACGATAATAGATAGGTTATATCTCCACACCATCAATCAAGGTATGGTAGAAAGGGATGTGGATTTCTTTTTAAGGTTTTTAGGAAATATTGGCTATGCCCTGTCTTGTCATTCCCGAGTACTCCTATCGGGAATCCAGAATCAAAACTCGTCTTGGATTCCCGATAAATACGTTCGGGAATGACATGCTGGGACGTAAGGAATGACGCGGAGCATGGAAACGAGAAATAAGTGAAACAAACCGGATATGCAATGTTTTGAGCAATAAAGATTGAATTTTGGTATTTGTTTATTTTAACTTTTATTTTTCTTCGTACTTTTGTGCCTTGATGGCAATTTTAATTTTGATTATCGGCAAAGCTGAACTTAGCTCTGCCATCCATGGCCTCAACCCTTCGGGCGGCTTTCCATCGGAAACCGTCCAATTAGCTTCGCCCCGCTAAGCGTGGCTTCGCAGATTCGCCCAAAGGAGAGTAGCTGTGAAGACTTGAATTCGGTTTTCCTTACCGAATTGTAGTTGCGGCTTCGCAATCAATAGTCTCACCGCGCTATTTTTTTCAACGCTTTGATAAAAGTATCATTTTCTTCAGGCCTTCCAACAGTAACTCTCAAACAATTCTTTAAGGGTCCCTCGCTATTTAAATTCCGTATGAGGACTCCTTCTTCAGTTAGTTTTTTGTGAATGGCATCAGCGTCTTTTTCTGTTTTAAACAGAATAAAATTCGCGTTAGAAGGAAACGGAATAATGCCCCCTTCATTCTGCAATTTCTTTAGTTCCTGGTGGAGAAACTCTCTTCCTTTGATAATCTGTTGGACTTGAGATTCCACAATCTCATTGTTTTCTAAAATAACTTTAGCTGCTGCCTGTGAGAGGCTGTTTGAATTATAAGGGAGGCGGACTTTGTGCAGGATATTGATTATTTCTTTGCTTGCTATTAAATATCCGACGCGAAGTCCTGCCATGCCGATTTTGGAAAGCGTTTTGAGAATTATTAAATTGTCAGACTGTTTGAGCTGATCAATAAAAGTTTTTCCGCAAAAGTCCGCGTATGCTTCATCAACCACTACAAGAGAAGACGTATCTTCTATAATATCGAGAATCCTGTTTTCAGAGAAGCAATTTCCTGTCGGGTTATTTGGAGTACTGAGGAATATTATTTTTGGCAGGTTCTTTTCAGAAGATTTCTTTATTTCTGCTAAATTAATATCCCATTCTGAATCTAACGGGATTTCTATCGTGTTTACTCCAAAAGACTTTGCAATAATCCCAAACATCGAGAAAGTCGGAACAGGAAATAAAACTTTGTCCTCATTCTCGCAAAACGCTGTGATCAGCATCTGGATAAGTTCATCAGAACCGTTCCCGACAATAATATTTTCCGGTTTTAAGCCGGATTTTGTTGAGATCAGATCCCTTAGGTCAGTGGCTAAAGAATCCGGGTATCGGTTTAATGAAATTTTTGAAATAGATTCTAAAACCCTCTCTTTTAATGAAGAATTTATTGTAAATGGATTCTCATTGGCCTCCATGCGAATTTTGCAAAGAATCTCCTCGGGTTTATAAGCCTCCAGTGCCCTGATATTCCTTTTTACCATTTCCTGAATATTGATTTTCATTTCTCACCAAAAAATTGAGACAGGATTACAGGATTTTTTAGTTGTCAGCTGTCAGGGGACAGTTGTCAGGAAAATTCTGTACCATGCACCCTCTCCACTGTTCCCTTGTCTTGTTCATCCTACCAAAAAAATTGTTTTCTTTGCGCTCTCCGCGGTAAATTATTTACTCAACTTTGTATTGCCGGAGTTTTATACCCACTTCTTTATAAAGACTCAAGGCCGCGTCATTTAACGGATAATCGATATTAAAAACAACCTCTCTTATTCCCGCGTTAATAATCATTTTCGTACACATCAGGCAGGGCGCAAAGGTTGTGTAAAGAGAGGCGTCTTTTATGCTGATACCATGATACGACGCCTGGACAATAGCATTTTCCTCCCCATGGGAGCAAAGGCATTCATCAAGACGTGTGCCTCCTTCCGCGAACTGATTGCACCGCGGACACCCCCCCTCGTTGCAGTTCGTTACACCCCTTGGAGTTCCGTTATAACCGGTGGAAATAATTCTCTTGTCCTTAACGATTACAGCGGCAACATGGCGTTTCATGCAGTTGCTCCTTGAGGCGACTACTTTAGCGATATTCATAAAATACTCGTCCCAATCAGGCCGGTTTTTTTTTTTTTCAACCTGTAGTTCCTGCAAAAGCTGATCTACCTTTTTATACAAAGTTTCAGGTTGAGCATCATTAACTATGGTTTTATCCGCTAGTTTCATGCAGACACTGACCTGCTGTTTTGCGCTATCCTGGTTTGACGCTTCCAGTTCTTCAACACGTAAAAATTCTTTTAAAGTTTTTGGATCTCCTTCCCTATTTCTCTCTTTCATTCTTTCAAATCTGTTTTCAGAGTCAGAAAGAATTTTTAAAAGAACAAATCTGGTTAATTTTTTTAATTCTTCTACTTCCGCGGGGTTGCGTATTGAATCGATGACATAATTTTTATCAGCCTGAAGTTTTGCGGTTGTTTTGAACGCAAGAACCGATGGGCCATATTTCTGCCTTAAATGATTTCCTTCTTTTATTAAAGCATCCCTCGTAATTTCAACGCCTTTTGAAGTCAGCTCTTCCCTGATAACATCGGACAAAGAATAAAAGTAGAAAGACTTCTTTTGAAGATAATCCGCTACCATCCCTTTGCCGGAACAATTTTCACCTGTTAACCCAATAATCATGAAATATTACCTTTCAAGAAAAAGCCAGTGTGGAAGTGTGCTTTAAAATATAACATATTGCTGTTTTGTCGCAAATAAATTATTGTTTATTAAATTAATGAAATAATAAAAACTATAAAGTATAATTAAAGGTTTATTGTTTTTTTATAGGGACAGTACGCATGTATAAAGAAAAGCATAGTCGCAGTATAGCAAAAACTCTTTCCTGGCGGATAACCGCGACCGTTACTACTGTTTCACTGGTCTGGATTTTTACAGGACAGCTGGCGGCTGCTTTTGCGATAGGCGGCATTGAGGTTTTTCTGAAAATGTTTCTCTATTATATACATGAACGATCCTGGAATAAAGCAAGTTTTGGCAGGATAGAGGTTGCACCTTTTGTCTTATGGTTTACCGGTTTGCCCGGCTCAGGGAAAACAACAATTGCCAATGCGGTTTATGAAGAGTTAAAAAAAGAAAATCGTAAAATGGAACGGTTGGATGGAGAAAATGTTCGGCAACTATTTCCAAAAACAGGTTTTTCCAGGAAGGAACGTATTCAGCATATTGAGCGCGTCGGCCACCTCTCCAGCATTTTGGTAAAAAAGAATATTACGGTTATCGCGTCTTTTATTTCTCCATATAGAGAGTCGCGCCAATTTGTGCGCAGGCTTTCAACTAATTTCATTGAGATATATCTTGATGCGCCGCTTGAAGTTTGTGAACAGCGAGATCCCAAAGGATTGTATACAAGGGCGCGTAAAGGCGAAATTAAACAGTTTACCGGAATTGACGATCCATACGAAAAACCGGAAAACCCGAACCTGACGATTGATACGGTTAATATAACTGTAGAAGAAAATGTAAAATTAATAACGAATTATTTAAAAGAGAAGAATTTGATTTAGAAACAATTACAAAGATATTTTTGAACTAATAGACTCCAATGTCCAGGTAGGTTCTCGACATTTTCTCGATGGATATAACAAAAGCCGCTGTTCTGAGATCGTGTATTTTCTTATTACTTAACATTTTTTCGCGCATCTCCTGGTAAGCGAGGCGCATGGTGTCATCCAAACCTGAGCGTACCAGATCGATTTCAATTGCGCCGCGTATTATTTTTTCCCTTTTTTCCTGGGAAAGCTTCTTATCTGTTACTTCTTCCAGCATATCAGCGTACTGGCGTCCCTGTAGCTCATCGTAACGCCGTTCCATACGGCCAAACCGGATATGCGATAGATTGCGAATCCATTCAAAATAGGAAACCGTAACACCGCCCGCGTTAACATACGTATCCGGCATCGTTACAACTCCGCGTTTGTTCAGGATCTTATCCGCTTCAAACGTTACCGGGCCGTTTGCTGCTTCTACAACGAGCTTGGCCTTAATGCGGTTGGCATTTTCTACCGTGATCTGACTCTCCATCGCGGCGGGAATCAAAATGTCGCACTCCATCTCAAGCGCCCCGGCCCCGTTCTTATTAAATTTACCGTCGGGAAAGCCTTTAATTGTTTTGTTTTTACGTATAAATTGTGCAACCTTTTCTACCGGGAGTCCCTTTTTATTAACAATCACGCCATCTCTTTCTATAATAGCGATAATCTTCACATCGTCTTCTTCCGACAAAAACTTTGCCGCGTGATAACCGACGTTGCCCAGGCCCTGGATAACAAAACGCTTACCACCGAGACCGCCGGACATGTTGGCACGTTTAACATCATCCTTGTGCCGGAAGAATTCTCTCAACGCGTACTGTACACCACGGCCTGTGGCTTCAATACGACCTCGAATGCCTCCGTGAGCCACTGGTTTGCCGGTAACACACCCAAGATAATTGACGTCTTCCGGGTGCAGTTGTTTATAGGTGTCTGCCATCCAGGCCATCTCACGCTCTCCGGTACCCATATCGGGCGCCGGGACATTGGTAGCAGGACTCAGAAAGCCTTTCCTTGAGAGTTCGAGCGTGTAGCGCCGTGTGATTCGCTGCATTTCATCTCGATTGTATTGACGGGGATCAATCAGGAGAGCCCCCTTAGATCCGCCAAAAGGCACATCCACAAGAGCGCATTTATAACTCATCAATGCGGCCAATGCTTCCACTTCGTCTTGGTTGGCGTACGGCGCATAACGTATTCCGCCTTTAGCCGGGAGCCGGTGGGTACTGTGAACAGCTCGCCACCCTGTAAACGTCTCTATCTTGCCCCCTATTTCAGCAGGGAATTTAACCTGCAAAACGGAATTGCAGGACTTAATCGCTTCAGCTACGCCGGCCTCAAGCCCAAGAACTTTTATGGCACGGTCTGCCATGAGGTCTACATTTTGGCGAAATGTCAACTTTTCAGGTTTCATAATAAATCCCTGTTTTTAATTAGCAGTTGCAGCTTAATATAACCGCCCCAATAGGGTAAATCAAGTTCAATATAATTTAAAGCGGATTAAATTTTGATAAGATTATAATGTTTCAGTTCTCCTTTTGAGCCACAAGACTTGCTACAGCCTTTTCTTCAGTTACGAACCCTTCTTTATAAAAAATGACGCGGAAGTCCTGGAAGAAGCGAAGGAGTTCGTTGTGTTCGAAACAATATTCTTTATGTTTCGGCTTCCCGAACTTGATGTGCTGATCAATAAGGAAAGTCTGAAAAAGGATAACGCCTCCTTTTTTTAACCCTGCTTTCATCTGAGGAATCAAATCTCTCTGGAGATAATTAAAACAGAGTATTACGTTATAAGTGTTTGGGGAAACATGGTAATCGGTAAGGTCCACAACCTGTGCTTGAATCTTCAGTCTTCTTTTAGATGCTACTTCCCTGCACTCCTTAACTGAAGTTTCGTCAATATCAACACCTTCCACCTCAAAACCATGTTTTGCCAGGTAGAGAGCATTTCTCCCTTTTCCCATCGCCACATCCAGCACCCGTCCTTTGGGAAGAAGGTGAAGATGGTCTGAAAGTAATGTGGATGGTTTTTTGTTTGCAGGAGTTGTAATCGTCATTAAAATAAGTTTACCATATCCCCATTTTATCTTTTACATCTTCAGAGGCCATAGTGGCTGGTTCCCATGGCGGATCCCAAACGAGGACCACTTTTTTTTCATTAAATTTTAAACTCCGCAAAACTGTTTCCACCATTTTAAATATTTCAGGCCCAAAGGGACAGCCCGGGCTGGTAAGTGTCATCCTGATTTCGATATTATTTTTTTCATAATCGATATTAACGTCATAAATCAAACCGAGGTCTACGATGTTACACTTAAGTTCAGGATCTTGAACAGCTTTTAAATGTTCTAAAACATCCCTTATTGTTATTTTAGAATGCATTGTATAATCAGATAGGATTTCAGGAAAAATGTATCAGCTTTTTAGGCAAATACTCAGTATGAGCAATAGCAGCTAAATGAATTAGCCACAAAGACAGAAAGGTAACCCCCCTTAATCCCTCCTAACAAGGGAGACGCAGGGGGGGCAATTGTTAACCAGCAAGTTATAGGCCCGCATTAAAAAAGTAAAGTTATTTTGCCAGCTATTCCCGAAGACGTCCTATAAAAACTAAGGTTTAATGTAAATGTATCCTTCTTTTTGCAGGTCGGCGATTCGTTTAACGGCAACCGGATGCGCAGTATGTTTGAAGCCGGCGACTATTTTTTCTAAAGGGGTCCCGAACAATTTCTGAGATACCTGACACATCTCAGCCTGGGCGCCCTTATCCAACACAATCTTAAGTTTTTTCTTCAGCATAGGATCGATCGTATCCGCCTCAAAAAGAGGTAGAGCCGGTCCGTGAACTACTAACACCACGTCAATCTTATCTGGTCCGCCTTCAGCCTCAATGTGCTTGTTGATGAGGGCCATGGCATACTTTGCCACATCCAAATCTTTTCCGTCTACATGGTAGAGGACTTTTACCTTTTCTGATTTGGCAAATGCCTGCTTTGGTTCCGGTGAGAAAGCCACCAACATAGTCAACATAGCACCAACAACCATGAGAAAATGGACAGTACTTCTATGATTCAACTTCTTCATAATTTTTCCTCCTTTCCCTTTTTTATGTTCGACTTTTACAATAATAGTTCTAAACAGGTACAATTGGAGCTCCATGAATGTGCCATATCAGTAAGACTAATAAACAAAAGTAAAGATTCAAAATATTTTAGATTTGGGATCGTCTCTTCAAAAACATGTCAATACGTTAGGAGATTTAATTCCATTATATTTATTAGTTTATTAGCTTTTTGAAGCTTTTGCAGCACCCCTCTACACTTTGGTAAATGATAAGATCGCAGGGAATATGGTCGCTAAACAGATTCAATCATAAAAATCAGCATGAAGGGTTTATGCAAAAAAGGGATAAATCTATATGCGTTTTTAACTCTTTTTGTGTCGCTCTTTCAGAGCCTTAATTTTAGTGGTATTATAACCTATGGCGTTGCCCTGGGCTGCCTCGATTCAACCCGTTAGGGTTAATTGGCAAATTAGTAAAATTGGAAAATGTTTGTAAGATTTTGGATCTTTTATACAAATTTGATAGTCTTATATATTATTACTCCATAAAAATCTTCTTTTGGTGAAAAAATGATTACTGAAAAAGCAATCTGTAACGCGTTAAAAAGTATTATTGATCCTGATTTTAAGAAGGATATTGTCAGCCTCGGGTTCGTAAAAAATATTCTGATCAGGGAGAAAAAAGTTAGTTTTGATATTGAACTGACTACTCCGGCATGTCCCATAAAAGAGGAATTTAAAAAAGCGGCTGAAAAAGCGGTAATAGGTTTGGAGGGAGTGGAAGAGGTTGTGGTAACCATGACGGCATCAAAAAAGAAGACTTCTCCCATGCATCAAAACAGCGGTCTCAAAAGCGTGAAAACTATTTTAGCGGTATCCTCCTGCAAAGGGGGCGTTGGGAAATCTACTATTGCAGGACATCTCGCTGAAGAAATTGCCGGAAGGGGATTTAAGGTTGGGCTGCTCGATGCCGACCTTTTCGGGCCATCCATTCCGATTTTATTTAATCTCCATAACATAAAAATATCTGTACAAAATCAAAAGTATGTTCCAGTTGAAAAAAATGGCCTTAAGCTCATGTCTTTCGGCTTTCTTTTGGGAGATTCTCCTGCTGTGATGAGAGGCCCAATGGTTTCTAATTATATCCAGCAGCTTTTACATAACGTGCAATGGGGTGAGCTGGATTATTTACTTATTGATCTCCCTCCGGGCACGGGAGATATTCAACTTACCATAACGCAATCCGTTAAATTAGACGGAGCCATTATTATAACTACCGCTCAATCATTAGCGCTTGCAGATGTAGCAAAAGGAATTCTAATGTTCGAAAAGGTGAATGTGCCCATGCTCGGCATTATTGAGAATATGTCGTACTTTGCTTGTGATAATTGCGGGAAGAAACATTTTATTTTCGGAAGTAACGGTAATTCTCAGTTAACAGACAGGTTTGGCCTGGAAACTCTCTCATGGCTTCCTCTGGATCCTGACTTTGCCTCGAAGCTTATTAAAAAAGAAGAAAACGGTTTGATTAAAGCCGCGGCTGATAAAGTTATCATGGCTTTAGGAAAAAGTTCTATTAAAAATGCGGTAACTCCAACGGTATCTTTTAACGATGAAGAAATGATATTTAAATGGCCTGACGGGAAGGTCTCGGTAATAAGCAATTTTGATTTACGTTTGAGCTGCAGATGCGCGAATTGCATTGATGAAATGAGTGGCAAACAAATACTAAAGAAAGAGGATATACCTACAAATGTTAAAGCGGAAGAAGTCATCCCCCTCGGGAATTATGCCATATCTATAAAATGGAGTGACGGGCATAATTCAGGGATTTATCCTTATAAAGGTATAACGGATATGCCACAACACTTAACAACCAAATAACAGGAACCAAATGGTAAATGAATCCCGTTAGAGACACAGCGTGTCTTTGGAACAAAATCCGAATATTGAATTTCGAAGCTTAAAACAAATCCTAATGTTCCGAATATTTTGTTTCAGGTTTCGTGCTCCTAATTTCGAATCTTATTTTTCGATAGGCTGCAAAAAAATTTCCTAAAAAAAGGAGCTTTTATGAATTCACAGTATGATAGAGAAATCCTTCATCCTCAGTGCAATTCTGTATCGGCTTTGGCAGCGAAGATAAAATCACTTTCCGTCAACCCGTCTATTTTATGAGTCCATATAGTCACTTTGACTTTGCCCCAGGCGAGATAAATATCGGGATGATGATGTTGTGCCTCCGCAAGTTCTCCAACCTTATTTATGTAATCAAGAGCTTCCCGGAAATCATTGAACTTAAATTCTTTTTCTAAATGATGCTCATTAATGACCTGCCAGCCATTACCCAATTCTTCAAAGAATTTTTTCAGATTTTTCCCTTTTAAGGGCGGTATTCCCCCCTGACATGGGATACATTCTTTTGCAGATAAATTACTCATAATTATGATCTCCTTTTGAAAGCCCTTCTTCCATGGATGTCCATGGTAATAGAGCGCATTTTATTCTTGCGGGAAAGTTTTTAACCCCTGCCAGCATCTCCACATCGCCTGTTTCCGATGAGATAACATCTCCGCCTTTTATCATCTGCTTAAAACGGTCAATATATTTTTTAATAAAGTCAATTTCTTTTCCAATGAGCTCTTCTGCCATAATTGAACCTGACGCTATACAGATAGAGCACCCTTTTATATTCACCGAAATATTTTCCATTTGTTTATTATCAGGATTTTCCCCGCTTATTTTAATTCTTAATATGACGCGATCTCCACACAAAGGATTATACCCTTCCACTTCCTCATCAAAATCTTTAAGATCCTCTTTGTATCGAGGATTTTGAAAGTGGTCGAGAATTACCTCTCTATACAGCGTTGAGGCTGGGACGTTCAACATGAAATATTCTCCTTGTATTCTCAATGCCTTCTATTAATTGCATTACATCTTCGAGGTCATTATAAATATAAAAACTGGCACGGATGGTGGCTGTCTGTTTTAGCTCTTCCATCAAAGGCTGCGCGCAGTGATGTCCTGCTCTGACAGCTACACCCCCTTCATCTAATATTGTCCCGACATCATGAGGATGTATGCCTTTCAAGTTGAAAGAAATTATTCCTCCCCTGTTTTCCATATCCCTTTTACCATAGAGTTCTATGTCCGGCATTTTATTAAGAAGGGATAATGTTCTTGAAGTTAACTGGTCTTCGATTTTCCTTATTTTGGTCCAGCCTAATTTTTTTATATAGTCGATAGCCAGTCCGAGTCCAATTGCTTCAACAACCGGCGGTGTACCTGCCTCCAATTTACATGGTAGTTCATTAAACAGGGTCTCATGCAACTTCACCGACAGGATCATATCGCCGCCATATTGATAGGGAGTCATTTTCTCCAGGATATCTTTTTTACCATATAAAACACCGATGCCTGTGGGCCCCAGCATTTTATGACCTGAAAAGGCAAGGAAATCGCAGTCCATGTCCTGGACATCTACAGGGAAATGGGGTATTTCCTGGGCAGCATCGACCAGTACATGTACATTGTTCCGGTGCGCTTCTTTGATCATTTGAGTCACCGGGTATGTGTTTCCCAATGCATTTGACATCAAAGTTACCGCAAATAATTTTGGCTTATGGGAAATCTTATTCAGAAAATCTTCGTAGTCCAGATCACCTTCTTTAGTAATATTGACATACTCCAGTTTTGCACCTTTTCTTTTTGCCAACTGCTGCCATGGAACAAGATTGCTATGGTGTTCTGCTTTTGTCAGCAGGATGGTATCGTATGAATTAATATTTTTTTCTCCCCAGGCAGAGGCCGTCATATTGATAGCTTCCGTGGTTCCGCGAGTAAAGATGATCTCTTTCTCTGACAAGGCGTTTATAAATTCTCTAACCTTTTCTCTCGCTTCATCATACTTCTCAGTGGTTTTTTGCGATGTAAAGTAAACTCCACGATGAATATTGGAATAGTGTTTTTCATATACCTCGGTCATTCCCTCGATGACGGAAGCTGGCTTGAGAGAGCTGGCGGCGCTATCCAAATAAGCAAAGCGCCTCCTATTGATTTTTTCATTTAAAATCGGGAAATCTTTTCGATATGCATTTTTATACATTTAAAATTCACTTATTAAAAAAATTAGACAGGCTGTCAAAAAAAATTATTCTTCAATCCCTACAAAAATCTCGTTCCCTTCCGCCTTTACCGGAAAGGCTTCCACTCCCACAGCTGCCGGCATGGTAAGTGCTTCTCCTGTTTTTAGATCAAATTTGGAGCCGTGCTTTGGGCAGGCAATCGTACCATCTTCAACCGTTCCGCCGAACAGTGCGGCACTATCATGAGTACATAAGTTCCTTATGCAGAAAAACCTGTCATTTTCATCCCGATAAAGCAAAAGGGTGAACCCGTTTAAAACCACCTCGATAAGGCTTTTTCTATCAATATCAGTAATTTCAGCCACTTTATAATAACTCAAAACATTTCTTTAACCTTTCTTGATATAACTTCAGCCATGTCTTTTGTGGCAGATTTTTTTATAATTTCTTCAAAAAAACCTTCAACGATCATCTTTCTGGCATCGTCTCTTTCAATGCCCCGAGAGGTCATATAAAATAATTGCTCTTCATCAATGGAAGAAATTGTAGCACCGTGGCTGCACCGAACATCATTGTTTAAGATTTCCAATTTTGGGAGAGAGATTGCTTCCGCCTTTGGGCTCAAAAGTAGATTTTCATTTTTTTGAGTGGCATTGCAAAAGGCTTCTTCTTTTTCAATGACGATTTTCCCTTTGAAAATAGATTTTGCTCTGTCTGCCAAAACATGCCGGTACAAAACTTCACCCCCGGTATAGGGTGCTTTATGGGTTTGTGTTGTCTGAATATCGAAATGCTGTCTGTTCCGGCCATAGAGCAATCCATAATTTTTTAAATAACCACCCTGTTCCCGGAATTCTACATTTTGAATAGCACGAGCTGTTTTAGAACCCAAATGCACTGAATGGGTCTGAAATTCAGCATCCCGGTCCAGCACAGCATTTTGATAGAAGAGTCCTTTTGACACCCGTGAAAGGTTTTGAATAAAGACATGGTTTAGTTTTGAGCCAGCCGCTTGATCTATAATTGTATTGGCGACTACATGTTTTAAACCGTTTACTCCTCCGCTATACTCCTCTATGAGATTTAATTCGCTCCCTTCATTTAATCTTAAGTGAGTAAACGGAAACTCCAAACCGCTCTCCATAAAATTATGTTGAATATTTAATGTTCCTTCTACTTTATAATTTTTTGGTATGTCGATAAAAACCCCTCTGTTAAACAATGAGGTGTTGAGAAGAGTCCATTTATCATAAAAAAAACTGAATTGACCATTTTCCTGAATAGGTCGTATAACTTCGCTCATTTGTTCAGGATATTTTATTGCTCTGACTCCAGAGCTGACATCTTTATCAGACAATCCGGAAATAGCGATTTGATATGAACCGGCTGATATAAAAGCGTCCGGAAAAAAAACGTCATAATTGGTGTAACGCCAATCTCCTCTGTCCAGGTCACTCCAGAACATTTTTTCCATTTTTGTCCATGCTCTTTTCCTGAATTTTTTTAGAGGGTACGGTTCCGGAATATCTATTATTTTTTTATAGTAATCAAAATATTTATAGTAATTAAATAGAGCCCTGTCATTCCGGCTGAATTTATTTTTAATGTGCGCAATTGAGGATTCCATTACCCGACAGCCCCTTCCATTTCCAGTTGTATGAGCCTGTTTAATTCCACGGCATATTCCATTGGCAGTTCTTTTGTAAAGGGTTCAAAGAACCCGTTGACAATTAATGTTGTAGCCTCCAATTCTGATAATCCTCTGCTCATCAGGTAGAACAACTGTTCCTCCCCTACTTTGGAAACCGTTGCTTCATGGGTAACTTTTGCAGAGTTGTCGGCAATTTCCATAGTAGGGTATGTGTCCGATCTTGAAATATTGTCTAAAATCAAGGCATCGCACCGTACATTCGATTTGCAGCCTTTCATGTTCGGATAAACTTTTACCAGCCCGCGATAAGAACCTCTTCCACCATTTTTAGAAATCGATTTGGAGATAATCTGCGAGGTGGTGTGCGAAGCCGCATGAATTACCTTGGCCCCTGCATCCTGATGTTGTCCGTTACCTGCCATAGCAACGGAAAGTATCTCTGCGTGAGCGCCTTCACCTCTCAGGTATACTGATGGGAATTTCATAGTCAGGCGCGAACCGAGGTTACCGTCTATCCATTCTATAGTGGCATTTTTATAAGCGACCCCTCTTTTGGTAACAAGGTTCAATACGTTGTTTGACCAGTTCTGGATTGTGCTGTAGCGGATTTTGGCTCCATCCATGGCAATCAGTTCTACCACTGCCGCGTGAAGAGAATCACTGGAATAATTGGGCGCCGTGCATCCCTCGATATAATGAACAAAAGAGTTTTCGTCCGCGATAATTAGCGTTCTTTCAAACTGTCCCATATTTTTCGCGTTAATCCGGAAATATGCTTGAAGCGGAATTTTTACCTCGACTCCTTTGGGAATATAAATGAAACTCCCTCCCGACCATACAGCAGAGTTCAAAGCGGCAAATTTGTTATCCGCATGCGGAATGACTGTTCCAAAATATTTCTTCACCATGTTAGGGTATTCTCTCAATCCGGAATCCATATCCAGAAAAATTACTCCTTCCTTCTTCAGTTCTTCAGTCATGGAATGATAGACCACTTCGGATTCATACTGTGCGGAGACACCGGCCAGGAATTTTCGCTCTGCTTCCGGTATGCCTAATCGATCAAAGGTATTCTTGATTTTCTCCGGCACCTCTTCCCATGTCTTGCCCTGACCTTCCATAGGCCGGATGTAGTAGTAGATATTATCGAAATCGATATTTCCGAGAATATCCTGGTTTCCCCACCAGACGTCGGGCTTTTCATGAAAAGATTCATAGGCTTTCAGGCGAAACTCTCTCATCCATTCCGGTTCTTTTTTAATATCTGATATGTTTTCAACAACTTTCCGGTTAAGGCCCTTTTTTTGTTTAAAAACATACTTTTCAGGATCGGAAAAGCCGTATTTGTAGTCGCTTCGTAGCTTTCTAATTGAATCTGCCTTTGTTTTAGTCATCTTTGTATTCTTTACCGTAATGTTCGTAGCGCGGCCAGTGGCCACAACCACAATTACAATCCCTGCATCCCCTTTTTTAAGGGGAAATTAGGGAGAGAATTCCCCTCTAATATCTCCCTCCGGGACGAGGTGTGTTAAAAAATTTTGCACAGCTAAGATCAGGGTGACATGTCAGGCTGAGCTTCTCGAAGACTTAACCCATGATCAAAATATTTCATTTTATCCTTGTAAAACATGCTCATACCCTTTTTTATCGAGCTCCATCCCTAACTCATATCCTCCGGAGCGGACGATTTTTCCATCTGCCAGGATATGAACAAAATCCGGTTCAATATACTGGAGCATCCTCTGATAGTGCGTAATGAGCAATATAGCACGGGACTCGGTCCGCATTTTTTTGATTCCATTTGCAACGGTTTTTAGAGCGTCAACATCCAAGCCGGAATCGGTTTCATCCAGAATCATGATTTTAGGATTTAACAACGCCATTTGTAAGATTTCCAATCTCTTTTTTTCTCCCCCGGAAAAACCATCGTTTAAGTACCGGCTCATAAAATTTTCCGGGATATCCAGTTCTTTAAGTTTTTCTCGCGCATATTTCCTGAAATTCGGCTTATCCGCTTCATCTCCTCTTACAGCCTGGAAGGAATTTCTCAAAAAATTGGCGACGGAAACACCAGGGACAGTTATCGGATATTGAAAAGCTAAGAAAATCTTTTTTTTAGCTCTCTGATCTGGCGTAAGACTGTTGATATCTTCTCCTTCAAACTTGATATTTCCGTTTGTAATGGCATATTTTGGATGCCCCATTATGGTATAAGAAAGGGTGGTTTTCCCTGAACCGTTTTTCCCCATTAAAGCGTGGACTTCCCCCTGCCTTATATTCAAATTAAGACCCGCGAGAATTTCTTTCCCCTCGGTGGAGACATGTAAATTATTAATTGATAATAAGTTATTATTCATAAATTCCTTTGCATCATAAAAAGTGATTTTACTATTTAGACTTCGTATTGAACAATTAGGAGTAAATATTTTATTTACTGATGATGACATATTCAGTTATTTGTTCTTGACTATCTGCTCTCTTGTGCGATTAAATAAAAATTGCAGGTTTTTTTCTTTTTTTGGTGCAAAAGATGAAATGGTCAAATTCAGGATCCCCTTTACTTTTTAAGATTCCTTTTATAATTTTTTTTATATTTTTTCAGGCATTATTCATCAATAGTTGCGCTACCTCCCCCTCTTCTAAAGATGCAGAAGTCTCTCTTGTCAAGCAGGAAGATCCGATTTTTGATAAACGTTTTCAGAACCTTTCCTTAGAAGATATAGACCTTGAGAATTTTTGGATAAACGTAGAAACCCAGGATTCTCGTGAAGCGGTTGCGCTTACGAACAGAACCTTTGTTAATGTTCTGGATCGCGTTAAAGACGGCGTGGTAAATATTTATACGCAGCGTCTGGAAATGCGGGAAACAAAATTCGGCATTGTTCAGAAAGATATGCCCATCAAAATTCCCATCATTTCATCAATTTTTGAAGCGATTCCTTTTCATGTTCCTATCCCCTATAAAGCAAAGGCGATCAGCCTGGGATCGGGTTTTATTATTAACAAACAAGGTTATATTCTCACCAACGCGCATGTTATCCACAACTCCACAGAAATCCGTGTTGTTCTCTCAGGAGGAAAAAATGAGTATCCGGCAAAAATCATTGGGATAGACCCGCTAACAGATATTGCTCTTCTTAAAATTGATCCTGATATTGAACTAACTGCACTGCCACTGGGAGACTCTGATATGATGCAAAGCGGTGAAATGGTGCTTGCCGTGGGAAATCCTCTTGGGTTTGCTAACTCGGTATCATCAGGACTGATCAGCGCAAAAGACAGAATAATCCCTATGCAAAAGAACCAGATTTTAGATTTCATTCAAACGGATTCCGCTATCAATCCTGGAAGCAGCGGAGGACCTTTGCTCAATCTTTATGGTGAAGTAATTGGTATTAACACCGCTATCATAACTAAAGCTCAATTGATTGGGTTTGCCATTCCGATAAATACTGTTAAAGAAGTTATGCCGATGCTGGTTCTCGGTAAAACAGAGAGAGGATGGCTTGGCGTTAATCTAAGTCCTCTCACTGTTAAGGACGCAGTTGATGCCGGTTTTTCTAAAGAAAATGGGATTCTAATTACAAAAGTAGATAAAAATAGCCCTGCGGAGAAAGCAGGATTGAAGGCAAAAGACATTATTGTCAAACTAAATGATTGGGAAATCCGAAATTTTTTCACGTTCAGGAGAAAACTGCTAAGCATGGCTCCGGGCCAAAATGTTCATTTAACAATTTTCAGAAACGGAAAGACCTTTGAAATTTCCACCAAATTAATTAACAAACCAAAGCAATAGCTCGCTTAATAAAGTGGAACATTTAGATGGAGCGAAGCGACTGAAGAATCTTGCCGAGAACAGGCTTCGTGAAGAATCTCATAAAACAACCAATTTAAAAAAGAGATTCTTCGGCTAACATCTCAGAATAACATTGCGATACATCCTGTGGCCGAAGCGTCTTAGGATTTATGAATCCGCTTTGGGCAAACGCCCGTGAAGATTTGATCATTATGAGAAAACCCGTTGTCAGCATAGTCGGAAGACCTAATGTCGGGAAATCCACCCTGTTCAATAAAATAATCGGCCGAAGAAAAGCTATTGTGGAAGATACTCCGGGTGTTACACGGGACAGAAATTATGAAGAGACTTCCTGGAATGATTGCATTTTTGATCTTATTGATACTGGTGGGTTTGAGCCGACATCAAAGGAAGACATGCTGTCCCAGATGAGAAGCCAGACTCAATTAGCAGTAGAAGAATCGGATGTTATTATTTTTCTTTGTGATGGGAAAGAAGGTCTTTTGCCTGCTGATGAGGAAGCAATCAATCTTTTAAGAAAATTCCAAAAACCCATCCTGCCTGCCGTAAATAAAATCGATGATCCATCCCACTCCAACAGAATTTATAATTTTTCCGGATTGGGTTTTGGAGAAATCATACCTGTTTCTGCAGAACATAAGTTAGGAATATCTGATCTCATGGACAAAGTTGCTGACTGCCTTGCCCACCTTCCAAAAACCGAACCTGGCAATGACCTACCCGGGGAAGATACCAAAATAGCTATTATAGGTCGCCCAAATGTGGGGAAATCTACTTTAATTAACCAAATTTTAAAAGAAAAAAGGCTTATGGTCAGTCCAGTGCCGGGTACGACGCGGGACCCCATTGATACCTGGGTGGAAGTAGGTGGAAAAAGATATATCTTTACTGATACCGCCGGTATCAGACGTAAAGGGAAGGTATCCGGCAGACTTGAAAAATATTGCGTTATCATGGCTAAAAAAGCTATGGAGCGGTCTGATATAGCGCTTTTAATGATTGACGCGAAAGAAGGAGTAACCGCTCAGGATTCTAATATAGCGGGATACGCATACGAAATGGGGAGAGGATGCATTATTGTCATCAACAAATGGGATCTTGTGGAAAAAGATTTTAAGACCATAGAAAAATACAAGGACAGTGTACTGCAGCATATGAAATATCTTTCTTATGCCCCTGTGATTTCTTTATCGTCTCTCACCGGCCAGCGGGTTCATAAAATTTTCCCATTGATTGATAAAATTTCAGAAGAATATTCCAGGGAGATTAAAACCTCTCTTCTTAATAAATCCTTTGGTGAAATTCTCGCGCAAAACCCGCCTTCTCTTTATCGCGGAAAGCAGGTAAAGTTTTATTACACAACCCAGATCAAAACCAAACCCCCGACTTTTTTATGCTTTGTGAATATTCCAAAAGGAGTTCACTTTTCTTATGAGCGCTATATCCACAACCAGCTCAGAGCTAAGTTTAGCCTTGAGAATACCCCGATAAAAGTTTATTTCAGGGAAAGGGAAAGAAAGGTATTATCTTAAATGAGTTAAAAGTAGTTTATTTGTGAATGATCCGTTTTAAAAATGTTTAGCGAGCGCATTCCGTGCAAATATGCTTCGGGAAGCTTCAATTGATGCTGGACTGAATATTTATATTTAAATCCTAATATGGAGGGAAAATGAGAAAGCCAATGTCATTCGTTATAGTTTTGGTGTCCCTCTTTATTTTGGAAGGAATATCTAAAGGCTATTATAAAAGCGGTGAATTAAAATCTCAGCGTAAGATAGTTGTAAAAATAAAAGATAAACCTTTTCTTATGGACATAGCTAAAACTTCTGAAGAAAGAAATCTAGGTTTAATGTACAAAGAAAGTTTAGATTCAAATAAAGGAATGATCTTTATCTATAATAAAGAAAAAAAATATTCTTTTTGGATGAAAAATACAATGATACCTTTAGATATTATATGGTTAAACAAAAGTAAAAATGTTGTTTATATAAGTAAAAATACGCAACCATGTAAACAAAACGATTGCCCCAGCATAAAACCTAATAGAAGAGCTATTTATGTCTTAGAAATAAACGCTAATCTTTCTGATAAATTAGGGCTAAATATAGGAGATTTAATAGAATTTGACATTATATAAAAATTTTTATTACCCTATCTTGCTTATAGTTTTCCCCGATCAGTCCTAAATATGCTATCATTACGTATTAATCCTAATGGGAGGAGAGACCGTGGAACCTGATGACAAAAACCAAACTTATTGGAAAGAATTAACTCCAGAGGAAAAAAGGTTTCTGGAAGCAAATATTCCATCTACATGGTTTAGAAATAGTACACCTGAAAGGTTAGAAATTGTTGAGCGAATCTTAAAACTGATCAATGAGGGGAACCGTCTTGAAGCCTTTGATCTGATCGGTGAGACTTTTGCTTCTGAGTATCGACAATTTAGATAACGCACCGATATGTAAGGTCTGACCATAAACTACAAAGATCAAGAAAAAGTCCCCTCTATCAAGGCATGTCCTGAGCCCTTCGATTAACTCAGGACAGGCATTGCCGAAAGAGGGGGACATAGTGGGGTTGTTCCAGGGCCTTTGATCCCCGACCCCTGACCCCCCGACGACCGACCCCTGAATTAGAATGTAGTGAAGGAAAGATTTGATCCCTTTTTCGGAGAAACGTTTTCAATCTCTTAATACAACTGTCATCTGTCTACTATCTTCTCCCTCTGCCGATCAACTCCAAAGCCCTGTTCTTTTGTTGTCATCTTTCTCAATATTCTAATCTTTACAATTTTATCCCAAAGTAGTAAATTGTTGTTTATTTTATAGTAAAAAGATGGGTAAATGGCTGGACTTAGAAATGATTGAAGGAATTTAGATGAATACTACTTACAATATCTATTGTGATGAAAGCTGTCACATGGAAAATGATCACCAAAAATCCATGGTTTTAGGAGCTATTTGGTGCCCGCTGGAAAAAGTAAAAGAAATTTCAAAAAGAATTAGAGAAAAAAAAGTAAAACACGGCTTTAGCTCATCCTTTGAACTAAAGTGGACTAAAGTCTCTCCCGCAAAAATCAAGTTTTATCTCGATATTGTGAATTATTTTTTTGATAATAACGATCTGCATTTTCGAGCACTAATTATCCCGGATAAATCTGTTTTAAAGCACAAGCAGTATGGTCAAACTCATGACGAATGGTATTACAAAATTTATTTTGACATGTTAAAAGTGATTATAAGTCCAGAAGATAAGTACAGAATTTATTTGGATATTAAAGATACCCTTGGAGGAAGAAAAATTACAAAATTACATGAAGTCCTTTGCAATGAAAAATATGATTATTCAAGAGAAATAATTGAACGAGTTCAAATTGTTCGCTCTCATGATGTAGAAATATCGCAAATAACAGACCTTCTAAGCGGTGCAATTTCTTATATAAACCGAAATCTATCGGGCAACGCAGGTAAAATAGCATTAATAGATAGAATAAAACAACGCTCCCGGTACTCGTTGACCCGCACAACTTTGCTTCGCGAAAATAAAGTCAATTTATTTGTATGGAATGCAGTGGGGTCAATCAATGAATAACCCTCCGGAGTGGCTTCCAGGTTTAATTTCAACTGACGGTGAATGGGATAAAGTTGTTTCAACCCTTTATGCTATTTTTAAATCTGACTTCAAAGAAGGAAAGCCTACGTTAAAAAATTCTTATGTATGGTGGGACAGGCGTGTTTCGGAAGGTGAACAATATGAAGAAGGATTTTGGCACCTTATTTCACGGGATGATTATAAAACAAAAGAGCGGCTTTTTGATCCACGCAGGGCGGAACGTTTGCCATGGTGCAAAGCAACAATCGTCCATTATAATGATTCTGCTGTTCTTTTTTGGGATAACAAAATCTCCACAAACAAAATAACGTCATATTTGTGGCTTAAGGATAATGATTACATCGTCATTTTTCAAAAAAGAAAACTAAGAACCGGGACTGTTTACTTCATGAAAACGGCCTATTATATTGATGGGGATTCAAAAAGAAGAAGTTTGAAGAGAAAATACGAAAAAAAAGAGATTTAAGTGCATTTGCCGCCCCGAAGAACGGCAAAAGATCTCCTTCTACACATGGCAGATGAGGCTAATTATAATTTATAGCTAAAATAATCTTTTGTCAAGCTTATTAGAGTCTTAATAATTCTCCTTTTTCCATTTTAACGGCATATAAATGATTTAAATTAGTATAATCAAAACTTATGACTTCTGAAGAACTGAAAGAACTGGAAGCAACGCTCTGGAAATCTGCGGATACGTTAAGAGCAAGCTCAGATTTTCCTATGATATTAACAGAATGTAAACACTACCCTGATTTATTTAGGAAGTTTTTAGATTCCTTTAAGAAAAAAAGCATTAATAATAAAAAATATAATAGAGGAAATGGGGTATCTTTACCTGTTAATGTAAATGAATTTATGGAAAATATTATAGATAAAAATCCCAGGAAGTTTCTATTTGATATATAGGGAGGATAATGCGCCTGACCCCGACAACCGAACCCTGAATTACAATGTAGTCAAGGAAGGATTTGACCCCTTTTTTTACAGGTTGACTTCAGAAACATGAAAAATTGTCCATGATGGTCTGACAGAACGAAGCCATAAAGCAACAGCAGAGGGGATGTTTTGATCGAAAAGAACTGTGAGTGATTCAGGCACGCTGAATAACCTTTTCCTCATCAATCACATAGCTGGCATAATCCAGAGCTTCTACGATATCCTCACGAGTTAATTCTGGGTATGCCTCCAGAATTTTATCAACAGTATCTCCACCTGCAATCATTCCAAGAATATTTTTTACCATAATACGGGTACCTTTGATACAAGGTTTTCCGCTGCACACCTTTGGATTTACTGTGATCCGGTCATGCATAAAAATACCTCCATCAGACAAATAATAATATTATTTTATTAGTTTATCTTAATAAATACAAATTAATTGTATTTTCTAATAGTCCTCGGTCTCCAGTTTATCCACCTGAGTAGTTACAATCACATTAGCATCACACAAGAAAACCAAATAAATCCTTAAAAATCAATAACTATACAATAGCCTTGCCCGCTCAGTTACATTACCATTACATTAAAAAAGATTAATAAATCAAACCCAAATGGTCATATTTTTAGCCTCTTAGGGCATCACTTTTACCAACATGTTGTTAGAAAATTTTGAAAAACGCTCCTGGATTCCCGATAAATACATTCGGGAATGACAAATAGAGAATACCCCTTAAAATTATTACTTTAGCCTCTTTCATCTTTGCGTCTCAAATTTAGTGTTTTATGAGACGCTAATGCCGTAGTATATATTCTATGAGACGCTAGCAACGTAGCATGTTTTCTATGAGACGCTAATAGTTATTTAAAATCTTCAGCAAAGAGGAGAAAGCAAAATAGCCAGGCCTTTTTCCTTTTCCTCTTTGCAATAGCGTTAAAATTTTATTCTCAGAGAGAATTTGCAGCATTCTGGCAGCGCTCGGCTTTGGAACACCTGAGACCTCCCTAAAAGAAACACTTGTAAACCATGGATTAGAAAGTAAAAAGTCCACAATTTTATGCGTATACTGGGAATGGGTAATATTTTGTACTTTATCCAGCATCTCTTTATGCAATTTTAGAATCGCTTCGACTTTGTTAATATTTACCGAAGATTGTTCAATGACAGCCTGTAAAAAGTATGAAATCCATCTTTCCCAGTTCTCGTTACGCTCCAACTGACGGCATAGAAAATCATCACTCTAAGGGTGGTACTAAGATTTAGGGTAGGTCAGTGCTTATCGAGATGCTGTAGAAAATGTATTAAGAATTTAGTAATCGGGGATCAGGGGGAGAAGAAAGTAGACGGATGACAGAAGGCAATTATTAAAAAAGTATTTTTAAATAATACGGATAGGGTACAAAAGAATTAATATTTATTTAAGTTAAGTCAGCAGCAGAGTTGACCTCTTTTCCATTATTTCCACAGCCCCTTTGTCCTCATATCATCCTGGGCTAAGCGAAAACCGGTGTCGTGTCCTATCTCACCCCATTTAGGCCGAAACGCTGCCCGTACAAACAAAGTTCTGCTGCTCCAGGAGCCACCACGAAGAACTCTGTATTCACCACTCTTCGGCCCTTTAAGATTTTTACCGAGACTTATGTTGTAATAGTCCTTATCATACCAGTCCTGCACCCATTCCCACACATTGCCGGACATATCATATAAACCCAGACTATTAGGTCTGTATGATTTTACAGGCGCTGTGTACGGGTACCCATCATTCTGATTTTTGGTTTTCCATGCAAAATGACAGTTTACATCACAAAAATTAGCATAGAGAAAAAGATCTTCTTCATTAGAAAAACCAGCAAACCTTCTAATCTTTCCCCCTTCCCGCACTGCATATTCCCACTCTGCCTCGGTAGGAAGGCGGTAATTCAAACCGGTCTTTTTCTTTTTCCATTTTATATATTCTGTTGCATCGTTCCAGCTTATGCATGTAACCGGGTTTTTCTCTGTCTGAGCAAAATAAGAATTGTCCCAGTTGATATTCCCTTCCATTATTAGTTGACTACCAGTCCAGTATAAACATTCTTCTCCTTTCTCTGCCTCGGTTTGGTATGCAGTTTCATTTACAAACTCCCTGAATTCTCCTACTGTTACCTCATGCTCTCCTAAATAGAAATCATCCACACAGACCCTATGAAGCGGCTTTTCATCACTATCCCCCTCGCCAAACTGGTCTCCCATTTCAAAACAGCCTCCTTTAATAAAGACCATGCCTTCAAAATCCTTTTCTTCTTTTCCTAAACTTATGTCAGTTAAAAGGAGTACTATTAAAAAACTTAAGGTTATTTTTTTCATATGTTCTCTAATTTAGAGTTTATATACAGAACACACTCATACTCAGTCCAACATAATAAACACTGTCCCTTTAGAATACTCTTAGTCTTTCCTAACTTCAAGGCAGACTGCACAAGAAAAAAGGGTCAAACTTTCTTTGACTACATTTTAAGGCAGGGATCGGGTGTCGGGGATCAATGGTCAGAAAGCAGCATAGGACCTGGAACAACCCCCAATATCAGGCTGTTCAAAAATGATAGATTTTGTCATTTCGACTTAAAGGAGAAATCTTTAACTCCTATTATTAATGGCTTAAGATTCCTCGCTTCGCTCGGAATGACAGGTACAGGAAAGATCGGAATGACAGGAGCAGGGAGGACGGAATAACATGAACAGGAAAGATCGGAATGACAAAGGAAATGCTGTTATTCCCATTCCATAGCAAGGTCTTTCCATGTTGGGTTTATCTGATGTACCAATTGATTTTTCTTTTCTCTTCTCCACTTTTTTATTTCTTTCTCTCTCTCAAGAGCAGCAATGACATCATTCGTTTCTTCAAAATAAACCAGTTTATTCACATTGTATTTTTTGGTAAATCCTTTGACCAACTTGTTTTTATGTTCATAAATCCTTCGCATCAGATTATTGGTTACCCCCACATACATTACTTTATTGTTCCAGTTTGTGAGTAAATAAACATAATAACTTCTGGTGTATGGCATTTAAGATTCCTCGCTTCGCTCGGAATGACAAATATGTGCTTTTTTATTATTATGACATAGTTTGGAAGAGAGGACTCTTTCTTCTTCGCTCAGGGTTGGGGACAGAAAGCAGCATAGGCCTTGAAACAACTCTCAATATCAGGCTGTCCAAAAATGATAGATTTTGTCATTTCGACTGAAAGGAGAAATCTTAACAAACATTGGCATATGGATAGATTCCTCTCTTCGTTCGGAATGACAGGAGCAGGGATCGGGTGTCGGCGAGCAGGGGTAGAACAATTTGTCAGTACTCGAAAGAAATTAAAGCGATTCCTTCAACACCAGAGCATGACACGTCATTTTGTTTATTAATCTTTTTCACTGTTTTATTTACCGATTTCATCATAAAATAGAACAATCATTAATGATGAGCAAGGGAAACCGCTTGCATGAAAAAACCCACTGTTTTTAGAGAAAGGATTATTTAAAATATGGAAACTACTGAAACCAAGCCCGACATCAAGGCCAAGATCTTATTGGACGAAGCAAATGTGGCATTCAGTGAAACGGCTGAGCGTAAAGACCAGCCGAACGAAAGGAAAACCGACGGGTCCGTGTGGAACAAGAAGCGAATGGAGAGGGAGTATGAAGAGGCAGATTTTCAAAAAATCCTCGACATGCTACTCTCCACCGCGAAAATTTGTGATGAACACCCGGAACTGGAAGAAAAAACTTCTCAACTATTCGAGTCCGTCACCCCAGAAAACGCCGGAGACATTCTTAAACAGATAACAGAAGATAAAAATATTATGGACCTGGCACACAGCGGCATCGTCATGTTCATGCTTCGGTATCCCTCTGTGGAATCGTACCTTAACAAAGGCCACGCTCTCGTCACGGGAGAGGACGACGAATTTATGTTGCAAAAAAAAGAGGCCCAGATTTGGCATGACTACAACAATATAGCTCGGGATTTCGACCGGGCGTAAACCCGATCAGCTGACCGGAAAGCGGTTATCTTGATAGTATAAGAAAAGTCTCAGCTTAGAGTCTATTTTTCCTTTTTATCAGGTCCTTTTTCTTCTTTCTGATCGCCCAAAATGGTTTTTAGCGGACAAGCTTTAAACAGCAGGCATTTTTCGCAACCTACTGCCAATTAAACGGGGCAGAGAGTCATCACTTTCACCTCCTTTGTAAAGCAACAATTTTTTCTGTTTAATAATTAAAAATACGTTAATTTTCCAATTTTTTTATAAAGGTGTCAACTCCATTCTTGACGGCATTTTTATTAGGGGTTCGGTTGTCGGAGATCAAGGGTCAGCATTATACACCCCGCTCATTCAAGATCTTAAACAACAATTAGAACTTAACTATTTATTCAAAGAAAATAGCTGTCCACAAAACCCTAAAAATTCGCAATATAGGTATTAAAGGGAGCGACGGAGCCGTGACGCTTCTAATCTACCCGGTTTCTAATCCGTCCCTAAAGGCAATACTTTCCTAAAGAGCTCCTTTTCTTTCTCCCATCTTGAGATGATATTTTGAACATATTCTGTTTTAATAGCAGTTTGAAACTTCTTCAAAATACTAAAAAGGGTCTTAAAGTCTTCCTGGTGGCATTTATGGACAACGACACTGGTTTTGTAAATTTTTTCTTTTAAAAGGTTTTCAGGATCACGGAAGTATCCAATCCCACTCGACATGCCAGCCCCGATTTCCTGGTCCACTTCTCCAAGGACTACAACAATCCCCCCTGTCATGTATTCGCAGGCATATTTCCCTGCTCCCTTGGCTACAATAATAGCGCCGCTGTTTCGAATACCCAGTCTCTGCCCCACATTGCCGCCAATAAAACATTCTCCTCCCGTTGCCCCATAGCATACATTATTTCCGGCAAGAGACTGGTGGGGAAGGTCCTGCCGCCGTGAACCACTATATCTTACTATAAGACGTCCGCCGCTCATTCCCTTCCCTACGCCGTCTTCAGCCGTACCTTCCAGAATAAGCTTCATGCCGTTTACCATAAAGGCGCCAAAGCTTTGTCCGGCCTGACCCTTAAATCGGCAAGTGATAAGACCTGGAAAACCTTTTCTGCCGTATTTGTCCGCGATAATGCCAGCCAGGGTTGTGCCCACGGCCCGGTCAGTGTTCGTCAGTCCTTGCCTGATAGTGAGCTCTTGAAACAATTTCTTTTCCAGGGTTTCTCTGGCTTTGATTACCAGCTTATTATTAACGAAATTCTTTTGAATGTCGAGGCTGGTCAGCTGGCTGTTGCTCAGGAGTTCTTTTTCTTTTGGTTGTTCTATCGGCAAAAGTCCTCGCAGCTCAAGTTTATTAGCTCTGGGAAAATCCGGAACCAAAACCTGTTTCAAAAACCGGGATTTTCCTACAACCTTTCGAAGACTGACCTGTCCCATATCCGCAAGCTTGTCACGAGCCCCCTCCGCAATATGTAAAAGGTAATTCCGCACATGCTCAGAGTTCCCTTTATATGGTTTCTGGTTGCTTGTAATTCCTGTACTGCAGTCAGGGATATGACATTTTCTGCACATAATGCACCCAACCGCAACCATTAAGGTTGTTCCAAAACTAAATTCATCAGCCCCTAAAAGAGCGAGCTTGATGACATCCGTAGCGGTTTTGATTCCTCCTCCAACCCGAAGTTTGACCGTGTGTCGAAGATTATTTTCAACCAGGGAAGAATGGACATCTGAGAGTCCCAATTCAAGGGGAAGACCGGCATGTTCAATGGAGCTGGCCAGAGAAGCCCCGGTTCCGCCGTCAAAACCGTCGATTTCTATGATATCGGCGCCGGATTTGGCAACGCCAACACCTATGACCCCTACCTGGCTTCCGGAAGTCAGCTTGACCGATATCTTGGCAGAGGGATTAACGTTCTTTAGATCATAAATCAGTTGAGCCAGGTCCTCAATGCTGTAAATATCATGATGAGGAGGCGGAGATATCAGGCCTATTCCAGGTTTGGTATGCCGATTCCGGGCAATCTCCTCATCAACCTTCCGGCCTGCTAGCTGTCCTCCCTCACCAGGTTTTGAACCCTGGGCGATCTTGATATG
>CEQE01022173.1_pt1 | contig 29788 bp, 43 predicted proteins | sample 356201 | NCBI WGS metagenome assembly CEQE01 (sample SAMEA2619970, study PRJEB7988) | marine metagenome | biome: marine biome (ENVO:00000447); feature: mesopelagic zone (ENVO:00000213) & marine oxygen minimum zone (ENVO:01000065); material: "saline water (ENVO:00002010), including plankton...
TTCTGGCTCTTTAAGAGGAAGACATAATCTGTATAATCATTTGGAGCATATGCTGAAGAAAGCAGAAAAAAGTGTTTTAATATCAACCACACAGCAAGAATTCAAGGAATATATCGGAAAATTCAAACCATTATTTGAAAAACTTAAAAAGAAAAATATCAAAATCAAAATTTTAACCCAAATAAAAAATTCAAATAAAAAATATGTTGATGAAATTAAAAAATTTGCAGAAGTACAACACACAAGCAACAAAGCAAGGTTCTGCATTGTGGATGGAAAAGAGATTATATTTATGGTTATTAATGACAACGAAGTTCATCCAACATACGATGTTGGAATCTGGGTTAACACACCCTTGGCAGCAGATTTAACAAAAATTTACCTCAATTAAACAAAATTTAAGTTATTCTAATTATCTGAGTAAATTTACTATGGGAAAAACACCACAACCTTTATAAATTACACTAGATTTCTAAAACAATTATTTATAGGGTGTTTAAGTAATATAAACACATGACAAACAAGCCTGAAAAGATTGCCTTTTCAGTACAGTTGATTAAACTGTTTTCTATAAAAGGTATCAATAAAAGGCTTTTTTCACATAAATAACACATAGATGTATTAGTCTGTTTGTGGTTAAAATATAAATGCCAAGAATTAGACATCCAAGAGCAGGAAGTGTGCAGTTTTGGCCTAGGGTTAGATCTAGATATTCTTATGCAAGAATAAGAAACTGGCCGGAAAGCAAGGATCAAAAGCCACTGGGTTTTGCTGGCTATAAGGTGGGTATGACCCACTCAATGATCAATGACAATCGATCTTACTCCCTGACAAAAGGGAAAGGGATTTTTTGTCCAATTACAATCGTTGAGTGCCCCCCACTCAAAACTACTTCTATCAAATTTTACAGAAACACCAAAGATGGTTCAAAACTCGTTTCTGAAATGTTTGCTGATTCCCTTGACAAGGAATTGGAAAGAAAAATAACACTACCAAAGAAAAAAGGAAAAGAAGTGGGTGATTTTGATTTTATCAGAGTATTATGTTGCACTCAACCTAAACTAACCGGCATTGGAAAAAAGAAGCCAGATATGTTTGAAATTGCTGTTGGGGGAAATAAGGAACAACAACTCACTTACGCGAAAGAAAAACTAGGAAAGGAAATAAACGTAAATGAGGTTTTTAAGGAAGGTCAGCAATTAGATGTTCATTCTTTAACAAGGGGCAAAGGATACCAAGGGCCAGTTAGAAGATTTGGTGTGCAGTTAAGAAGCCACAAATCTGAGAAGAGTAGAAGGAATCCCGGCACCTTAGGTCCGTGGCAAGGACAGGGACACATAATGTGGAGGGTAGCACATGCAGGCAAAATGGGTTACCATCTAAGGACAGAATACAATAAATGGGTTGTTAAAATAGGAAACAAGGTTGACGAAATAAATGTAAAAGGGGGTTTTCCTTATTATGGTAAAGTTAAAAGCTCTTACATTCTTATCAAAGGGTCAATTAGCGGATCACAAAAAAGACTGATAAGATTCACAACGGCGTTAAAACCAAAAAAGAACATTCCAGACACACCCCAAGTTACATACATAAGTCTAGAATCAAAACAAGGTAAATAAAAATGAAACTGAATATTTTTGATTTATCAAAACAGAAAGTTGGAGAAATTAAATTACCTTTGCAGTTTGAAGAAGAAATAAGGCCAGATTTAATACAACGTGCCGTACTAGTTGTTCAGAATCACAGAAGGCAAAAATATGGTGCGAATGCTAAAGCTGGAAAAAGAGCATCTGCAGTATTGTCAAAGAGAAGAAGAGACTACAGGGGATCTTATGGGATTGGAATTTCAAGAACCCCGAGAAAAATAATGACCAGAAGAGGCACAAGAATGAACTGGGTGGGGGCATTTGCTCCAGGTACAGTTGGGGGTAGAAGGGCACATCCTCCAAAATCGGAAAAGTTATCATGGTTAAAAATAAACAAGAAAGAAAGAATAAAAGCAATAAGAAGTGCGATAGCAGCAACAATATCCAAGGACGCTGTTGCAGACAGAGGCCATATAATCCCCAATAACTATCCATTTGCTCTGGATGGAAAATTAGAATCACTCAATAAAACAAAATTAGTACTTGAATCACTCAATAAATTTGGACTTGAGCAAGAATTGACCAGAAGTCAAGAAAAAAAAGTTAGGGCCGGCAAAGGAAAATCAAGAGGGAGAAAATACAGAAAAAAGAAAGGTCCTTTGATTGTTGTGTCAAAAATCAGTGAGTTAGGAAAAGCAGTTACAAATATACCTGGCATTGATGTAGTTGAAGTCAAGAATTTAAATACAGAATTACTGGCTCCAGGTGGAAAACCAGGAAGATTGACTATCTGGACAACCACAGCCATCAATATGATGGAAAAGGAAAATTTATTCAAATAAAATGGACCCATACAACATTATAAAGTATCCGCTATCAACTGAAAAATCAATCAGGCTGATGGAAGCAGAAAACAAACTAATCTTTGTTGTAAATAAAAAAGCAACTAAGAAAGAAATAAAGAAAGCGATAGAAGAAATGTTTAAGGTGGAAGTTAATAGTGTAAATACTTTCGTAAACCATGATGGTGAGAAGAGGGCATACATAAAATTTTCACTAAAAAACCCAGCAATAGATATTGCAACACAAATGGGTTTGATGTAAATTAATGCAAGGTGAGATGAATGGGTAAAAGTTTAATTCAACAGAAGAGGGGAAAAGGTTCACCAAGATATAGGTCACCTAGTTTCAGGTTCAAAGGAAAGGCAAATTTTGGTAAATATGAAGGGGACAAAGGCGCAAACGTTGATATTACAGACATTTTACATGACAGTGGGCATAGTGCACCTTTAATGAAGTTGAAGTATAGTAGTGGAGAAACAGGATTGCTTCAGGCCCCTGAAGGTATAAAGGTTGGAGACAGATTAGAAATTGGAACTAATGCTGAATTAAAAACAGGGAACATATTGCCTTTGAAAAATATACCAGAAGGAACTGCAATTTATAATATTGAATCAAATCCAGGAGATGGTGGCAAATTTGTAAGAACAAGCGGAGTATTTGCAAAAATAATAACAAAAACAAAAGATGGAATTGTTGTAGAACTTCCTTCCAGCAAGAGAAAAACATTTTTGCCAGAATGTAAGGCAGTTATTGGAATTGTGGCAGGATCTGGCAGGACAGAAAAGCCATTTTTGAAAGCAGGCAGCAAATTTTATGCTATGAGATCAAAAAATAAACTTTGGCCTCATGTAAGTGGGACTTCAATGAATTCATTAAGCCACCCTTTTGGAGGTTCAAGTTCACATTCAAAAGGAAGACCAACACAATCTTCGAGAAATGCACCCCCCGGCAGAAAAGTGGGAAAAATTGCACCAAAAAGAACAGGAAGATCTAAGAAATAAAAATGGTAAAAAAAGAATTTACATTTAAAGGAAAAACGATTGAAGAACTTAAGAAATTAAGTTTGAATGAGCTGGGCCAATTACTCACATCAAGGCAAAGAAGAACTATAAAGAGGGGATTTACAGACCAGCAGAAAATATTACTCAAGAAATTGAGATCCAAAGAAAAAAATATCGAAACTCATTGTAGGGACATGATAGTTTTACCAGAGATGGTTGGATCAACTATAAAAATACACCAAGGCAAGGAATTCATTCCTGTTATCATAGAACCCGACATGATAGGACATTATTTAGGGGAATTTGTACTAACAAGGAAAAAAGTAGCACATAGCGCTCCTGGTATAGGGGCTACAAGATCAAGTGCTAGCTTATCTGTGAAATAAAATGAAAGGATATACATTCAAGAATTACAACAAGGAACATATGGCAAGGTCAGTTGGAATAGCCTTGCCTGTCTCATTTAAACAAAGTATTCAAATTTGTAATTTCATTAAAAATAGAAACGTTAGTGATGCAAAGAAATTATTGAATATGGTTGTAGAAAGAAAAACAGCAATTCCTTTCACCAGGTTTAATTCTGATATGGGTCATAAGAAAAAAATTGGTCCAGGCAGATATCCGGAAAAAACATCGAGAGAATTCATCAAATTAATAGAGGATGTAGAAGCAAATGCACAATTCAAAGGATTGAACACGTCAAACTTAATCATAGCACATATTAGTGCGAACAAGGCAGGTAAAGCATGGCACTATGGAAGACAATCAAGAAGAAAGATGAAAAGAACAAACATTGAGATTTTTGTTGAAGAAAAATCAAAGAAAACTGGTGAGAATAATAATAAGGGCCAGAATAAATCTGTAAGCAAAGTAAATAAAACAGAAACTAAAAAACCAGAAATACAAAAAATCGAACAACCAAACACAACTAAGAAATAAAATGATTGAAAGAAAATTTGTTGCTCAAAAAATGAAAGAATCCCAGATAGAGGAGTACATAACAAAAAGCTTGGAAAATGTAGGTCATAGTCATACAAAGATGGTTAAGACCCCTTTAGGAGAGAAAATCATCATTTTTACTTCAAGGCCGGGGTTAATTGTTGGAAGAAAAGGCCAAAACATTAAACAACTCACTAAAACTCTGAAAAAGAGATTTGATTTGGAGAACCCTCAAATAGAAATAAGCGAAGTGGATAATCCAAATTTAGACGCCAATATAGTTGTAGAAAAAATCATAGACGCATTGGAAAAATTTGGATCTTCAAAATTTAAATCAATAGGTCACAAAATAATGACGGATGTTATGAGGGCAGGGGCACTTGGAATCGAAATTGTTGTAAGTGGTAAAGTGCCGAGCGCAAGGGCCAGATCATGGCGATTTTACTCAGGATACTTGAAAAAATGCGGCGATATTTCAATGAGTGTAAGAAGGTCAAATGCTCAGGCACAACTCAAAACAGGAATTGTTGGTGTAAAAGTCAGCATAATGCCGCCAGATATCAAACTACCAGACAATATTGAATTAATTGATACAAAAGAAACCAAGGTTGATGAAGTTAAAAAGAGTACAAATGAAGAAGACAATGAGGAAAGTAAAAAAGAAATTTCTGAGGTTAAATCCAGCCAAAGTAAAGATCAAGATAAAGCTACTGCTCATACAGAAACTTCACAAGTAAAAAATCGAAAATCAAAAACTCCGGAAAAACCAAAGAGAGGAAGAAAGAAAAAAAATGAAAGTAAAAGAACTGAAAATAATGAATGAATTGGGTTTAGATAACAAATTAGTGGAATTGAAAAAAGAATTGATGAAGATAAACTCACAAATAGCCATAGGGACAGTTCCTAAGAGTCCTGGTAAAGTTAAGGAAATAAAAAGAGCAATAGCAAAAATACTTACTATAAAAAATCAGAAAGGGGGTATCAAAAAAGTATGAGCGAAGTATGCCCTATGTGTGGCTTGGTCAAGGAGTTATGCGTTTGCGAGACCATAGCGAAAGAAAGCCAAAAGATCTTGGTTTATACCGAGAGGAAAAAATTCAACAAGTTTTATACAATTGTTGAAGGAATAGATGAGAAGGAAATAGATCTTAAGGAACTCGCAAAAAAGCTCAAGTCAGAGCTCGCATGTGGAGGCACTATAAAAGACGGAAAGATTGAACTGCAAGGTGACCATAGACAAAAAACAAGAAAGATTTTGATTGAACATGGGTTTGCACCAAGCACAGTAGCAATAAAATAATTATCACAAAATCATCAAACAATAAAATGACTAAAAAAAATTCGAAAATCATTATGGGGATAGAAATACCAAAACAAAAATGCAGCGATACAAAATGCCCCTTTCATGGTAAATTGGGTGCCAGGGGAAGACAATTTACAGGGACAGTAGTGTCGACAAAGATGAGAAAAACGGCAGTTATAGAATTTGAGAGGATTCACTTTTTAAGAAAATATGAAAGATATGAAAAAAGAAGAACAATATTGAAAGTTCATAATACAGAATGCATCAACGCAAAAGATGGGGACATTGTCAAAGTAATGGAATGCAGGCCGTTGAGCAAAACGAAAAATTTTGTTATCATACAGATATTGGGCAAGGAAAAGGGTTTCAAGGAAAAGATGGAAGCAAGAGAAACTGCAAAAGTAGAGAAACCAGATAAGGAGGAAGGGAAAGCTACGGGGGTAGAAACAGATGCAACCAGTTAAAGCAAACGTTACAAGATCAATTCCAGTCGGAAGCAAGCTTGAAACATGTGATAATTCCGGCGCTAAGATAATCAAAATATTCACAGTAGTTGGACTGAAGACTGTTAAAGGCAGAATGCCTAGTTGTGGAGTCGCAGATTTAGTTATGGCTTCTGTTCTTAGGGGCAGGCCAGACATGAGAAAGCAGGTAGTTTTTGCAGTCGTAGTGAGACAAAAGAAAGAATACAGAAGAACAGATGGAACCAGAATTAAATTTGAAGACAATTCAGCTGTAGTTTTAAAGGATGATAAAGGAAATCCCAAAGGCACTATATTCAAAGGGGCAATTGCAAAAGAAGCATGTGAGAGATGGGCAGGTATAGCAAAAATTGCAAGCATAATAGTCTAAGTGATTAGAATGAAAGAATTTTCAAAAACCTGGAAAAGCAGCAAGAAACCAAGAAAGCAACGAAAGTATAGGTTGAGATCTACATTGCATATAAAACAGAGACTTTTGCATTCTCATATTTCTAAAGACCTAAGGAAAAAATTTGGAAAAAGGAGCATTGGACTAAGAAAAGGGGATAAAGTAAGAGTAATGCGGGGTCAATTCAAAAAACACGAAGGTAAAATAGAGAAAATAGATCTTAAAAAAATAAGGGTTTCTGTTAGTGGAATAGAATTAACAAAAAAGGACGGAACCAAGAAATTATTGGATTTACATCCCTCAAATCTGACTATAACAGAACTTAACTTAGATGATAAATTCAGACAAAAAATATTAGATAGAACAAAATAAAATGGGAAAAAACCACTTAACGAGATTAGCAGCACCTAAATCATGGCAAATCAAAAGAAAAGGCCTTAAATTTATTACTAAAGCATTGCCCGGTCCCCACAGTCTAGATACAGGAATATCATTCAACACAATGTTCATAGAAATTCTAAATTATGCTAAAACTGCAAGAGAAGTCAAGAAAATTTTCAACACAAATGAAATCAAAATTGATGGCAAAACTAGAAAAGACCCAAAAATACCAGTTGGAATCTTTGATAGTATAGGTTTTACAAATATAAACGAGTATTACAGAGTTATATTAAACAAAAAAGGTAAGCTAAGCTTGGTAAAAATAAACAAAGAAGAGGCTTCTCTAAAACCATCAAAGATTATTGGAAAAACAATGGTAAAAGGAAAATTACAATTGAACATGTACGATGGTAAAAATATTTTAGTTGAAAATGGGGCTTTTAAGGTAGGTGACACGCTTCTTTTATCCTTGCCAAGTCAAAAGATAAACAAACACCTTAAACTCGATAAAAAATCAACCGTTTACTTGATAGGTGGAAAGCACATAGGGGAAATTGGAGCTGTAGAAGATATAATGGAAAACAGGATAATCTACAAAGACAAAAACGGAAATTTAGTTCAAACTTCAAAAAAATATGCTTTTGTGGTCGGAGAAAACAAACCACTAGTTAAACTAGAGTGAACATGAATCTAATGAAATCAATTCAAATAGAGAAAGTAACTTTAAACATTGGTGCTGGAAAAGACCAGGCAAAATTAGAGAAAGGACTAATATTGTTAAACTCAATCACAAACTCAACACCAATAAAAACAATAACAAACAAAAGAATACAGGAATGGGGTCTAAGACCTGGCCTGCCAATTGGCTGTAAAATAACTTTAAGGAAAGAAAAGGCATTGAATCTACTTCCAAAATTGTTGGAAGCAATTGATAACCGGCTAAATCCAAGACAATTCGACAATAACGGGAATATTGCATTTGGAATTCACGAATATATAGAAATTCCAGGCGTTAAATATGATCCAAAAATCGGCATCATGGGATTTGAAGTCTGTGTAACCCTTCAAAGACCTGGCTTCAGAATTAAAAAAAGAAGGTTGTTGACTAGAAAAATACCAACAAGGCACAGAATATCTAAGCAAGAAGCTATAGACTTCTTATCCAATAAATTTAACATTAAAGTGGAGGAAGAATAATCATGACATATAGCGATCACAAAAAGGTATTCAAGCAATTAAAATCCAAACCAGTAAAGCTGCAAAAATACCTAAAACACAATTCCCCTAAACCTAGAAAATATGGAATATCAACAAAAAAATGTAGAAGATGCGGACGCCCAGGCGGCTATATAAGCAAATATAAGTTAGGGCTTTGTAGAAATTGCTTCAGAGAAATTGCAATTTCTCTAGGTTTCAAAAAATACAGTTAAGGTGAAAATATGTTGAATGACCCATTAGCAGATACAATGTCATTGATACTGAACAATGAATTAATCGGAAGATCAGAATGTATGATAAAACCAGTTTCAAGAATAATCAAAGATCTATTGAGGGTTATGAGAGATAACGAATATGTTGGAGATTTCACAGAAATAGAAGACAGCAGAGGGAACTACATAATACTGAAATTAAAAGGAAACATAAACAAATGCGGTGTTATAAAACCAAGGTATAGCGTTAAAAATAACGAACTTGAAAAATTTGAACGAAGGTACTTGCCAGCAAAGGACTTTGGAATATTATTTGTATCCACATCAAAAGGAATCATAACCCATTATGATTCTAAATCAAAGAAAATTGGAGGTAGGCTTTTAGCTTATTGTTATTAAATGGTAAAAGGAAAAAATAAAATTAAAGAAAAAACAAAAGTGATTAAGGAAATCGAATTGCCTGAGGGAGTAACAACTTCTTTAGATGGGCAATTATTAATAGTCAAAGGACCAAAAGGTGAAGTCAAAAGACAAATCAAAAAGCGTGACATTTCAATAACTATAGGGGATAAAAAAGTAGTTTTTGAATCCGAAAATGATAAAAAATTGAATCAAAAGATGATAGGCTCGCTGACGGCACATCTTAAAAACATGATAAAGGGTAGTTCTCAAAATCATGTTTATACCTTAAAGATATGTTCTGGCCATTTTCCAATGAATGTAGGTGTTAGCGGCAACAAACTTAATGTCAAAAATTTTCTTGGTGAAAAAATACCAAGAGTTTTGCAGATAAAAGAAGGAGCTACGGTGAAAGTTGAGGGAGATTTGATTAATGTGACCAGCACAAATAAGGAAACTGCTGGGCAGGTAAGTGCAGATATAGAACAATTGACAAGAAGGCCGGGATATGATAAAAGAATATTCCAGGATGGTATATACATCATAAACAAAGATGGTAAGGAGTTGAAATGAGTAACTTACTTTTACAGTTAAGAAAAGAATCCAAGGAAAACAAACCCGAATTTATTAGACAGGACACTAATAAAAAGAAACGACTCGGTATTAAGTGGAGAAAACCTAAAGGCCTTCACTCAAAAATTCGACAACACCTGAAAGGGAGAAGAAAATCACCTTCGCCAGGCTATAAATCACCCAAAAAAATAAAGGGGCAGCATTCTTCAGGATTAGTAATGGTGAGGGTATTCTCAGTTAAGGATTTAAGTGAATTAAATAAGGAAAGCGAAGGAGCAATAATACCAAAAACTGTGGGGATGAGAAAAAGATATGAAATTCTTAAAAAAGCAAAAGAGCTTAATATAAAAATTCTGAACATAAATATTGATGAATACATAAAAAAAATTGAAGATTTTATTAGTTCAAAGAAGAAAGAAAGCACAAAGAAAAAAACCGAATCTAAATCTCAAAAAGAAACAAAAACTGACAAGTTGAAGGATTCAAAAGAGATATCAAGTGAAAAGGAAAAAAAAGAAGCTGAAAAGAAAGAAAAAGATAAAGTTTTGACAAAAAAGGCATAAAATGCTAGATGTTCAAAGAAGGTTAGCGGCACAAATATTGAAATGTGGAAAACATAGAATTAGATTTGATACTGATAGATTAACCGATATAAAAGAAGCAATAACAAAAACGGATATAAGGTCGCTAATAAACAATGGGGTTATATCAAAAAGGAGAGATTTGAGCACATCTAGGTTTTGGGCACGGAAAAGAAAACATCAAAAAAGTCGAGGCAGACAAAAGGGGTTTGGATCAAGAAAAGGAAGAAAAACAGCAAGACTCAATCCAAAAAGAGTATGGATCAACAAAGTTAGACTACAAAGAGATTTCATCAAATCTATGAGGGATAAAGGAACATTAGGAAGCTCAGATTATCACGAACTCTATCTCAAGAGCAAAGGCGGGTTTTTCAGAAGCATAAGACATTTGAAGTTATATGTCCGGGAAAGGGGGTTAATTAAAAATGATCAAAGGTAAAATTTTTACAGTACCTTTCCGAAGAAAAAGACAGGGCAGGACTTATTACAAGAAAAGATTGAAGATATTATTATCAAACAAGAACAGGTTTGTTGTTAGAAAGTCATTAAAAAATTTTCAAGCATCTATTATAGAATACAATGCAAAAGGAGACAAAATATTATTTACTGTTGACTCAAATACCTTGGCCAAACTTGGCTGGAAAGGGGGGACAGGAAACATTCCAAGCGCTTATCTGATAGGATTCATCACAGGGAAAAAAGCAATTGAAAAAGGAATAAAAGATGCCATATTTGACATAGGACTGAATGTTTCCATCAAAGGTTCAAGGTTGTACGCAGCACTTGCAGGCGCTATAGATTCTGGATTAAAAATACCGTTTAACCCGGAAGTTTTACCACAAAAAGAAAGAATTGTGGGAGAACATATCGTTAAATATGCACAATCACTGAAAAATAACCAATCAAGCTATACTAAACAATTTTCCGAATATATAAAGAAAGGCCTTGCTCCTGAAGATGTAGTCAAGCATTTCAATGAAATAAAAGGTAAGATAAATGCCTAAGAAAAAAACCGAAGAAAATATTGTAGAAAAGACAGAAGATAATAAGGAAGATAAGAATAAAGAAGAGATTAAAGAAAAAACCGAAGACACTACTGTTAAAAATGAACAATCCCAGGAAGAAGAAGTTATACTGGAAAAACCAAAGGAAGGACTTGCAACAGAACTTGGAGAAGTAAAAGAACTTGAAGTGCATATAGTCGAAGAAGTAAAAAGAAAAGATGGCTTTGAAAAGGAAACTTGGAACCCAAAAACATCTTTGGGAGTCAAAGTAAAAAAAAGGGAGATCACTGATATTAACTATGCATTGGATAGAAGAATCAAGATACTAGAGCCAGAAATAGTCGATGTTTTGTTGCCAAATCTTACAACTGATTTATTGATGGTTGGTCAGTCTAAGGGAAAATTTGGTGGAGGCCAAAAAAGAGTATTCAAACAGACTCAGAAAAAGACACAGGAAGGCAATAAACCTAAATTTGCAACTTTTGCAGTTATTGGAAACGAAGATGGATATGTGGGTGTGGGGTATGGTAAATCAAGAGAAACAGTACCGGCAAGAGAAAAAGCCATAAGACAGGCAAAACTAAGCATTATAAAAATAAGAAGGGGGTGTGGTGATTGGGGGTGTGGATGTGGAGAAGCACATACTGTACCTTTTAAAGTATTTGGGAAAGTAGGCTCTGCTGAAATTACTTTAATACCAGCTCCAAAAGGCACAGGACTTAAAGTTGAGAAAGAATGCCAGAAAATATTGAAGTTAGCAGGCATAACTGATGTCTGGTCAAGAACAGAAGGTCAAACCGGGAGCAAACTAAACCTCCTTATCGCTTGCTTTAAGGCACTGAAACAATTGGTGCAGATGAAAGTAATCCAAAAAAACGCTGAAAGATTAAGCGTAATTGAAGGTTCATTAAAACTGACGAAATAAAATGGAGCAAAAGGACAAAGATAAACAAGAATCTGCAAGATTAGCGGCAATTAGAATAAGAGGATTAATTCACGTAGAAGGGAAAATAGAAGATACACTAAAAATGCTAAGATTACACAAAAATAATTATTGCAGCGTGGTTCCTAATACCTCCAATAATCTCGGCATGCTAAATAAAGTGAAAGACTATATAACCTGGGGGGAAATAGACGAGGAGACATTTAATATGCTCGTTGAAAAAAGGGGAGAACAATTCAAAGGTAGGGAAACAGATATCAAAAATAAGCTGAAATACAACAATTTCTTTACATTCAATAATAAAAAAATTAAGAAATATTTCAGACTTAATGCTCCAAGAAAAGGATTTGGAAGAAAAGGAATAAAGAAATCATTTCAGAATGGAGGGGCTCTTGGATACAGGGGAAATACAATTAATAGTCTGATCAAGAGGATGATATGATGACAATCAACAGACGAAAGAAAAACAAAAGGCAGAGAGGATCTAAGACTCATGGATGGGGCTCCATGAAGAAACATAGAGGTAAAGGTCATAAAGCAGGAGCAGGAATGGCTGGTACCGGTAAAAGAGCTGACTCTAAAAAACCAAATATCTGGAAAGAAAGATATTTCGGAAAATTTGGTTTTGTAAGTAAAACCCCAAAAGTAAAGATTAGTGCTGTTAATGTAGGTTATATAGAGGAACATCTTAACAAATTCATATCAAAAAAACTGGTTAAGGAGGAAAAAGGAACCTATTCTTTAGAATTAGATAAGATCGGATTCAACAAATTATTAGGTGATGGAAGGGTATCTCTCAAATTTAAGATAAAAACACCTTACGCTTCAAAATCAGCTGTACAAAAGGTGAAAGAAGCAGGTGGAGAAATAACAGGACTAGTTGAAGTCAAGCAGAAAGAGCAAAAAACACAGCCAAAATAGGGCAATATTAACATTGAACAATAAAATAATAATTACAATATTAAACAAAACAAATTTAATAAGAATATATAACTTTAATCAAAATGTCTCTTTGGCAAACAATTTTAGCAAACCTACCTGAAGTTGAAGGTCCTACACAAAAGACAATATCTTTTCGTGAAAAATTAAAATGGACTTCAATTGTATTAGTTATATTTTTTGTTTTGGGAATGTTACCTTTATTTGGACTTGGTGTCAATTCCCTGCAAAGATTTGAAACCCTCTCAATAATCTTAGGAGCACAATTTGGGTCAATCATTTCACTCGGAATAGGTCCAATTGTTACCGCTTCTATAGTCCTGCAGCTGCTTAATGGATCAGGTATTTGGAAGTTTGATTTGACATCCCCAGAAGGAAAAAGAAACTTCCAAGGCACACAAAAATTCCTAGCATTATTTTTCATCATTTTTGAGAGTGCAATATATGTATTTATGGGCGGATTGGCGCCTCCAGAACAATATATTGGAACCGGATTTTATTTCCAAATACAGCTTATTCTGATCTTCCAGTTATTTTTAGGAGGTATTCTAATATTATTCTTAGACGAAGTTGTAAGCAAATGGGGTTTTGGATCTGGAATTAGCTTGTTTATAGCAGCCGGAGTAAGCAAAAGCTTATTCACTCAAGCATTTAATTGGCTTCCTGGTCCAAGTGGACTGGCAGGCGTCACTTATTCAGCTGGGGCTGTTCCAGCTTTTTTCCAAAGCTTGGTTGCTGGTGATATAACAACAGCACTGATAATGGTATCGGCAATTGTTTCCACTATTCTTGTTTTTGTAATGGCAGTTTATGCCCAAGCCATGAAAGTTGAAATTCCTTTATCTTTTGGTATGATTCGGGGGCATGGTGTAAGGTGGCCTTTGGCTTTCATTTACACTTCAGTTATTCCTGTTATTCTAGTAGCAGCTTTGCTGGCAAACATGCAGCTGCTGGGTAGTTTCTTGCAAAATATAGGACACCCAATACTTGGAACATTTAGCGCATCAACAGGCCAACCAATTTCCGGTGTTGTTTACTGGCTACAAGGCCCATCAATAGTGAGGAATATGATCCAACAGCATACTTTGCTGATTGGGTTTGCTCCTTACGCTCAAGCTCTTTTCTATATGGTATTTTTTATTCTGGGATGTGTTATGTTCAGTATTTTTTGGATGCAAACAGCTGGAATGGATGCGAAAAGTCAGGCAAAACAGATGATTTCAAGTGGCTTACAAATCCCAGGATTTAGGAAAGACGAAAGAGTTCTTGAAAGATTATTAAGCAGATACATTTGGCCCTTGACAATAATGGGCGGAATAACCATAGGATTTTTGTCTGCAATAGCAGACTTAACAGGAGCTTTAAGTACCGGGACAGGAATCTTACTTGCAGTTATGATTGTCTACAAATTATATGAGGATATATCAAAACAACACATGATGGATATGAATCCAATGATGAGAAAGTTCATGGGAGGCTAATATGGCATACTACGATTTTTTAAACATAATCTTTGCTCCTTTATTAAAATTACCTCCGTTGTGGACTATCCTCATTATTTCTTTGATAATGTCCATACTTACCACTTTTCTAACTAAATTTATGACAGATCAAAATTTAATGAAGAAACTAAGGGAAGATATGAAGGAAAATCAAAAACAGATGAAAGAGGCAAGAAGTGATCAGGCAAAAGTAATGGAGCTGCAAAAAAAACACGGTCGTTTGGCAATGGAACAATTCAAAAATTCCATTAAGCCTACTTTTGTAACTATTATTCCATTCATCTTAATATTTGGATGGATGAGTTCTACTTTTGCATATGAAAACATTAATCCTCAGGAAGAATTTACAGTTTCGGTATTATTTCAAAAAAACACTGTTGGAGAAGTTGAAATAATTGTAATTGAAGGGATTGAAGTTATCGGAGAAAGTATACAAAAAATTGAAAATAACCTTGCAACTTGGACAGTAAAAGGACAAGAAGGTGAGCACATACTCGAATTTGATTATAAAGGCAGCAAACAACAAAAAAGCGTTTTGATTACAAACGAGCCCAATTACCTAGACCCAATGAAAAATATCAAGAATAGTGCAATGAAGACAATCCAAATAAACAACAAAAAATTAATAATATTGCCAATCGGCTTCAGAGATTGGCTTGGATGGCTTGGAACTTATATAATAACTTTGACTATTTTCTCGATGACATTAAGAAAAGTATTGAAAATTTATTAACTACAAACTCCGATCTTCACAGCCTTCACAGAATTCTTTGGGCATATCTCCATCGTTTGATCCGATCTAATTTTTGGTATAAACTGGATTTGATTTATATTGCCGTAAGTTGAGAAATCATAGCTAACTTCCTTATCCTTTTTATCATACAAAGAATCTTTTCTGATCGATATATCATCCAAATCAAAAAGTCTCGTTCCTTTTTCTCCAACAATCCAAATCGCCAACCCATTTACATCAGTTGCTCCGGTATTATCTATTATGAAATTTATATACCCATTCTCTCCCAAACCACCATAACAAACTTGAGAATTATCCAAGTTTCTAATCTTGATTTCTACGCTGCTACATTTATCTGCAGGTCTTCCTAAATCGAGGTTTAGTCCCCAATTCATAACTACTGAGCCAAGAGCCACTGCAAAAGCTATCAACAGAATCGTAGCTATAAGCGGAGATACCCCTTTTTTTAATCTAAAAATCTTAAGCATATTGGCTGTTATTTGTTTTGGTGTATTGATATTTAAAGATTGTGCCTAGACTAGGCAATTCACACATCGTACTAACCTTTATAAATGGCCATATATTTCCACAAAGCATGCCAGCACCAAGATTAAGATCAAGAAGTCTTAGAAAAATATTCAGAAAAGTACCAGGTGGAAGAACTAGTGTTCATTTTAAGAAAAAAAAGCCTAAATCTGCTAAATGCGGCAGTTGCGGCTCTTTACTAAAGGGAATCCCAAGAGAACTTCCTTATAAGATGAGAACCATGGCGAAGACCAATAAGCGCCCGGAAAGGCCTTTTGGCGGGGTATTGTGCAGTAGATGTACTAGACAAACAATTTTAGAAAAATTTAGGCAATAATCAATTTACCCACAAAATTATATTAATTTATTATAGCAAAAACAGATAAATCACTTGGATGAATGGCGACATCATCTAAAATGGAGTGACCGGAGGAAAAATGACAATAGAACAAACCAACTTTCTAAGTAACTTAGTTAATTTTGTATTTATAAATCATAATTTTTACACTCCTCAACTTATCCATAATATGTTTCAGACTCCAACTTAAAGTTTTGTTTTCTAAAGAAAACTAAAACATTAAGAGAACCTTCAACCTCAGAAAAGTAAAAATAAGTTTTGGAGTTAGATAAAAAATGAAATTGAATAATAAAATAAAAAATAAAGAAAGTCAATGGTTTGAGAAAAATACTTCTAATTATCAAGAAGTATACATACCAATAGAGATAGCTAAAAACTTAGAACTTAGGCACTATGATAAAATAGCCGTTGAAATAGTGGATAAAAATTCTAAATACATTTTTCCAGCTAGAGTAAGATATAGAGTTAAGAAAGATGGAAATTGTTTTAGATTCCAAATTCCAAAAGATAGTCAAGAATTTCTATCTAGAAAAGTTCTAGTAAAGGTAACAAAATTAGAAAAACCAAGCAAAATAATACTTAGAAAAAATGAAATTGATGTTTCTAAAGCTTGCAGTGATTCATCTAACATAGCAGCATGGATTGATGGAGATTCTATTGTATTATGGGATAATATGAAATATCCATTAATTGTTAGTAGAGTTGTAAATGCTTTAGATTTTGCTAAATATTTGGGATTGTACTATGCTGATGGAGGTAAATCAAATCATTATAACTGCAATAGTTCAACTAAGGAAATAGCTAAACTTGTATTGAATTGTTATCATAATTTTATTAAGAATTCCAGATACACAACATTTATAGCTTACAGAAAACTAAATGGAGAATTAGATAAAGATGTTTCCAGAAGAATCAAGAAGCATTGGTTCAAATTAACTAAAATATCGTCTTCTAACATTAAACTAACTGGCTATAAGAAAACATTCAAAAGTTCTACTAAATATGGTATATTTCGAATTGATGATTCCAGATTACTCGCTCTAAACTTACACAAGTGGCTTATTAAAGAAACTTTAAAATTAGGAAACGATAATCATAAAATATTAGAAGAATTCTTGAAAGGTGGTTTGATAGGAGATGGAGGGGTTTCTAATAGAAGAAAAGAAGCGTTCCAGCATATCAAAATCGCAAGTAATAGTAAAGAATACAAAGTCTGGGAATCAATTTGCAGAAGATTGGGGTTAAAATACGATATAAAAAAGGAAGAAAAAACAGATGGAGTTTACGTTAGATTTAGGGAATATTATGAATCAGTGCAACTTTACAAAAATGGGATTTTTAATGAGTACACAAAAAGAAGAAACAAACTTCTTATTGGATTAAGAAATAGTGTTGAAACTTACATAGCTAAGCAATTTCTCAAATCAAATTTTCAACCAATCCCGATAAAGGGTAAATTTGGAAGTAGAACTCCATCATTTTTCTACGTCAATAAAGGTGGTGACCTAGTAAAGAATAATCTAATATTCGTAAATAATAAGACTGTAACTATCACAGATAAAGGTAAAAACTTTGTAAAAGATTTGATAAATCTTGAAATTTTGGAGGATGATTAAACATGGTAATAGAAATAGGCCGTTTAGTAGTCAAAATCGCAGGCAGAGATGCAGGCAAAAAAGCAGTTATAATAGATATTCTGGATCATAATTTTGTTCTTATAGATGGAGAAACTAGAAGGAGAAAGTGCAATATTCTCCACATTGAACCATTAGGTCAAATCATTAAGCTAAAGAAGAATGCAAGTCATGAAGATATTTCTAAAGCTTTGAAAGAGCTCGGAATAGAGGCACTACAGACAAAACCTAAACAAAAATCACAAAAGCCGCAAAAGAAGAGAAAAACTCCTGAACAATTAAGAAAACGAAAGGAAGAAAAGAAAAAAGTAAGGGATGTGTTCAAGGCAAAGAAAGAAGAAAAACCTCAAGAGAAAAAAGAAGCAACTTTGGAAGAAAAGACGGGAATTGTTGAGAAAAAGAAAGAAGAAAAAAAGGAAACAAAAACAGCACCAAAACAAGAAACAACTAAAAAACCACCTACTAAAGCAAAAGAGACTAAACCAAAAACAGAAGCAAAACCAGTCAAGAAAGAAGAAACTAAAAAATAACAACAAAGAAAAAATAAAAATTATTAAATTTACTTTTTCTTCCTCCTATTTAATCTTGCTAAGAAATTCTTCTCTACTCATTCTTGATTGTTTTATGATGCTTAATAAAGTACCCTTCTTAATTTCTCTTGTTCTAGGAACTACAACCAATACTGTACTTCCATCTTCTAGCTTTTTATGCAGAGAAATATGAGAACCCTTTTGTCTTGTAATTGAGAAGCTTTCTTTGTGTAATAGCTTTAGAACCTCATCGCTTGAAACAACTGGCAATTTCATCTTAGATAGTTATTTCTACCGGTACATTTGCAGTTACTACTTTTGGAACTATTTTACCCTTTTTAAAATCCTCTGTAGTTATGCCAAGTTGTTCCAATACTTCATCTAAAGTACCAAGTTGTTCTGCACTTTCAATGTACAATTCCACAGCTTCTTTTATGTTAGCAATACCCTCTTCAAATGTTTCTCCTTGGCTAGCTACATTAAGTTCTGGACATAATACAGAATAACCTTTATCTTCTTCTTTAACAATAACTGTTATTATAATCTGTTTTGCCATTTTGATATTAATTAAACATTTCAACTATTTAAACGTTTCTTTAATCACATCCTTTCGTACAATACTTCTCTCCCTTTCTTGCCATTCTCTTTTACTTTTCCTTCTCTTTCCAGTTGGTTTAATACAAAAGCAGTCCAAGACCTGCTTTTCTTAAGTTTTTTAGCAACTTCCGTAGTAGTCATTGGCTTCTTTAATAATTTCAGAACATTTTGCTCGTATTTGTTCAATTTCTTAATTCCAGAAGGATGTAATGATTTTAGCTCTTTAATTTCTTTTTCCAAGCTCTTGATTTTTTCTTTGTTCTCATCAATGATTTTTTGATTTGTCAAAAACCACAGGTCATAGATTGGTGGCATGAAACTATGTTTCATTATCATGCTTTAGGACCAGTGGTTTTTGAGCACAGTCGGAATTCCACAATAGTATAATAGTATAAGTGGTCGAGGTACGAGACCACCATTCTAGAGAATGGTGGAATTCCGATGTTTGGCAATTTCATCTTTATTTTGAACAATCTCTTCTCTATTTTCAGTTATTCCAAAAAATCTTTTTAGTTGCTGAAAAAACATTTTATTGAACTGTTTGTGGTGTTTCCAACAGTTGGAAACAGTTCAAACACTTGGCTTTTAATATGTCGGAAATCAAAGATTTCCGAGCATGTTCAAAAACCTTTGGTTTTTGACAAATATTCCAATTATAGCAAGAAGTTCATTAAAATTTAAAAAATTTGATTTGATGGTTTTGTTTTTATGGTGCTCCTATTTTGTAGATAATTGATCTTCTTGGTTTGACATATAAAGTAGAGTGTGCGACTTCCATTGTTGTATTCATTTTCACTTCCATGTCACTAGTAAAGCTGCTAGGAGTACTTACAAAAACATCTGCACCATCTCCAGGAGAACTATCAAAGGTAGTTCCTCCTTTACTTACAATTACATCATTTCCTATTCTATTTAAATTGAAAATCAATCTAGTTCTATTTTTTGCACCTGAATTTTCGTATGACTTAGTACTGTATGAGACATTAGTTGCATCTCCTACTTGAACAGTGTGTGTTACTTTTCGTGTTGCGCCTTGACTGTTGCTTTGTTCATAAGCTAACCACACAAATATCATATCTCCATCATTAAAGTCATTTGCTGGTATTGTAAATTTCAAAGTCGTAACTGGCCCTAATGAATTTACTATTTCACCTAATGTTGAATTATAACTTTTGAAAAATCCACCTTGTGTTATGTTTCTTCCTTGCGACCACACAGTCTGAGAAACATTTACATCGGCATTACTATCATTCAGATAAACAAGATTTTCACTAGAATTCCAAACACTTGTTGTTGTAGTTATCCCAGTCAAAGAACTTCCATCTCCAATAAAGGTAGTTGCTTGCACTGTATTTGATACATTCAAGCTGTCACTAATGTTTACATTTCCAATAACAACAAGCTTTTCTGCAGGTCCTGTTGTTCCAATACCAACATTATTATTCTCAGTATCAACAAACAAGACATCAGTATCAACACTAAAATTTTCCAATCCAGATAGTTTGAAACCAACAGGGCTTTGGAATATTCTTCTGTCATTGCCGCTGAAGTTAAGGTCGCTTCCATTGACCTTTAAGTCCATGTAATAAGTCTGACTTAGATTTAAGTCTAAAACAGTTCCATTTCCAAGCATCACATCAAAAAATCCATTCTGGATTGTATCATTAAAGAAATCTTCATATAGTATCACTCCGCCACTTGGACTGTCGTGAATCTGTACTGTCAAATTTCCATCATCAATCAAAACACCATTAAAGTCAACTTTTCCTTGTAAAGAAAGTAATTGCTTTAAAGCAATTACATCAAAAGAGAGCAGTATAGACAAAGATACTAATAAAAGACATTTTACTGCAAATTTTCTAAATATGCTTTTTACCATGTAAGAGAACCTGTTAGCCTATATCCATTACCCGATTCTGCGTTTATAATTTCAGAATTTTTTACTTCTACATTATAATCATTAGTGATATTCTGCTCTTGACTTTCTTTTATTACATTGCCTGAGATATTATTTTGGCAGGATATGACTAGAAATATTGCTAGTAATAGAGTAATAGTAAGAATTAATCTTCTTTTATTGATTTTCAACCACCCCATTTCTTTAGATTACTAACTAATAGTCCTTGTATTTAAATTTTGCTAATAACTTGCTAATAAATTGTTGAATTTCTTATTTAAAAGCTGATTGTTGGTTAATTGCTATGAAATTGTTGAATGATATTTCGTTTGTTAAAAGAGCAAAGAATAGACTAAAAGTATTCAAGGAAATAGAAGGTACATTAATGCCCTCTGAACTTGTTATTAAAATTTATGGTAAAAACTCAAACACGTATTTTAACATAGTTTCAAGAGCTTTAAGCGAACTTGCAGGAAAAAATCTTGTTAAAGTATTAAACCCAAAAATAAAAACAGGAAGATTTTACACTTTAACAAAAAAAGGTAAAATAATTCTGGAAAAATTAAATGAATTAAAAAGTTAAATAAAAAAACAATTAGAAATGTCAAAAATTTTCACCAGTTTTAAACTGGTGGCTGGAAAGCCAATGTACCGATACCTTCTGGAAAATTTTTGATCATGCTCAAGAACCACTGGTCCTTGTTACAACAAGATGAAGCTGTCGTTTCATTCGACCGGTCTATGACTGGTGGTTCTTGACAAAATTAAAGAATAAACTTACTTCTCAATCATTTCAAATAATTCTGTTAAATTAAGCTCTAAAGCAGCCACAGGCATTTCAATACCCCAATTTGTAAGAACTTTGGGATTAATCTCTCCAATATAAGCCACCTTTTTACCTTTTACTATAACTCTTCCAACCCTGCCATCAATAAAAGAACCATGCTCTGTTTCTTCAATATCACAGCTTAATCCAATGCATCTCATAATGTAATCAAGAACCTGCCTTAATTCAGTATAATCTACTTTTTCATGCGAAGAAGCAATTGCAATTCTGTTGAATTCCATAACTTTTTCGCCCTTTCTGATATTGACTAATCCCTCTTCAAAAATTTTCTGAGGAAAACTAACGTGCTTATTTTTTGAAAGAACTTCCATTAAACTTGGAATGTTCCAGCTCCTGACAACAGAAAAAGTTTCAGACATATAATCCTCTATTTCAACAGTTCCAAAATCTTCAACATTCATATTCTTGTATAACAAATCTTTATTTGTGAGAATAGGGTTCATAATTTCCTGATAGCCAATGCCAACTACTATTTCCCGTATCTTATCTATAAATTCATTCAATCTTAATACAGAACCGATTGTTAGTGTTTTCAGTGGCAATTCTTTTATTTTGTCAAAACCATACATAATTCCAACATCTTCAATAACATCATATGGATGCAATATATCATGCCTGTAAGGAGGTATAGACACTTTATAGTCTTTGAAATTATACCTTGCTTTTTCCAGAAGATCTTTAACTTGACTTTCCTTTAATTCCAATCCCAATAAACTTTTTATTTGATCATTTTTTATAGAAATTGTTTCACTTGATAAATCAGGAAAAACTATTTTCTTATCCTGGTATTTTGCTTCTGATGAATAAATTTCAAATCCTCTATCATGGAGAGCATGGGCAAAAATATTTGCTGCCAAATTAACCGCTTCTTTATCGATACCAGTTGCTTCAAAAAACACATTTTCATCTCCGATTTCCAGCTTTCCTGTAAAATTCGAGTTTATTACCGGTATGAAGCTCAATACTTCATCTTTATCATCAACCAAGACAGGATATTTGTCAAAGCCCTCAAGAATCCATGCATATTCCTTCCCTTTTGGATGCTCAGTAAGTATTTCCTTTAAATTCATCTTTGTCTTGAATTCTAATGGAACAAATTCAACTGATAATGGATCTACAGCTTTATAATGTAAAGGAAATGCAATCCTTTTGTATGAATACAAACCAATCGAAACCTTTTGCCTTCTTCTTCCATAACCTTCGCAAAATTTTTCTTGTAGCTGAACTAGCTGTTTCAGCAGATAATCATCAATTTTAAATCCTTTAGCAGCAAAGCAGGCAATATAAGGTCTTAGTTTTGAAACTGACCTATCAACAATTACTCGATATTCACCTTTATGAACATTTAATTGAGGAATTCCTTTATCAATATCAGAAATTCCCTTTACCAGTCTTGCAAATCCCTCAACAGACCATAAATAAGGCAGATTTGTATCTCCAAAATCAATTTTTATTTCATCAGTGTCTTTATCATATCCTTCAAAATCACCTTTGCCGTAATGGACAAGATCTTGAATATCTTCAATAGTAAGTTTCTTACCTACTAAATCCTGCAAATCCCTCAACGAAAAAATTATAGTTGGCATTTTCTACTTTTTCTTTAAACCTTTTCTAAACTCCTTAATTTCATCAATATCAATCTCTGGAAATAATCCAGTATAGCCGCATTTTCCGCATTTTTCTGGTGCAGGTGCTATTAAATTAGGGAAATTTGAGCCTGGGGGAAAGTCCACATTCCCACATTTCGGGCATATTTTTGTAGACAGTTTTTCTTTTTTCATCATACTACTTTTGCATTTCTTAAAAATTCCAAATCATGTGAAAATAATTGTCTTATATCCTTAATTCCGAGATTAAACATCGCAATCCTATCAATACCAATCCCCCAAGCTAAAACTGAAATTTCTTTTCCTACTAAAGGTTTAGAAACTTCAGGTCTTAATACTCCAGAACCGGCTAATTCTATCCATCCAAGATCTGGATGCTTTGCATGAAGCTCAGCACTCGGCTCTGTGAATGGAAAATATCCAGGAGTTATCTTTATTTGATCCGTCTTTGCAAATTCTTCAGCAAACATTTTTAATAACCCTTTTAAATGTCTGAAGTTCAAGCCTTCTTCAACAACAATACCCTCTGTCTGATAAAAGTCAGCAAGATGTGTCGCATCGATTACATCAGGCCTGAAAACCCTTGCAATTGAGAAATATTTTCCAGGAATCTTAAGATCTTTGTTAGCAAGCATTCTTGCTGAGCATGCAGTTCCTTGAGTTCTAAGCATATTTCTATGAGTTCTTTTAACATCGAATTTATATTGCCAACCTTTACTACCTGTACCAATACCATTCTCATGTGCCTGTTTGACCCTATCAACAATATTCTTATCTAGCTTAGAATATTTAGGTTCTTTTATGTAGTAAGCCTGATGAATGTCTCTTGCAGCGTGAAACTGTGGTAAAAACAATGCATCCATATCCCAAAAATCAGTTTCTACAATAGGACCTGTCATTTCCTGAAATCCAAGTGCAGTAAATTTCTGTCTTACTTCATCCAAAAATCTTCTGTAATGCTGTTTTCTTCCTGCAAATATTGGAGGCACATTGATCTTAATGTCAAATCTTCTGAATTTCTTGCCTTTCCATGCGCCAGACTTGATTAATGATGGAGAAACCTTTTCAATCAAGCCTTCATCTATTTTTTCCTTAATCAATTTTTTGCCGACTTCTGTCAGCTCAACATTAACTATTTTTGACATATCAACTCTAACTATTCTCTTCCTTTTTCTTAAATTGTTCAGCATAAATTTTTCTTCTTCCTTAAGTGAATCCAGCTCCTTTGGGAATTGCTCTTTTAGAAATTGCTCTTCAGGAAACCCATGTTCTAGCAAGTGCTTACCTTGGTCTGTTATAGAAACAATAATCTCTTTTGTTTTTGTTATCTCAATAGCCATTTTTGATTTTAATACTCCTAAGGAGATTGTCATTTCTTCCTTGCTAAGACCACTTTTCTTTGCTAAATTCGGAATAGAATCAGATTTTTCCAAGGCTTTCAAGAATTTTCTTTCAGGTAATCCCTCTTTCAAGTATTTTTGGCCATTCTCATCCAGAGCAACAATTTCTTTTTGATCTTCTTTTATTTTTATTATATTCTTATTTTGCAGCCATTGCAATGCCCTCATAACTTCAACTTCTTTCAATTCTGTTACTTTCACAATATCATAAAAAGAACTAAAATTATCCAAAACTTTCACAACTTTTCTCTCTGTTGGATTCAAGCTTTCTACTAGTTTTTTAATATCCATTCTCAGACATATCTCAAATAATATCCCCTACTTTATAAAGATTTCACAATAACAAATGAAGAAGGATATTGTATTAATGTAACTCCATCTTAATATAGTGGTGTATTAGATCACAAACCTCTTCTGGTGATAAGTTGGAAGTATCAATTGCATAGTCAGCAGCTATTTTATATCTTTCTTCACACTCTTCAAGAACCTTTTTTATATTATCCATATTCTTTCTGATTGCAATTGAAGTCGATTTTTTTCGATTTGTTACCCTTGTCACTAAAGTTTTTAAGTCAGCTGTTAATAAAATAACCAAACCATTTCTTTTCAAATTTATTATATTTTCATTCCTTAGGACAATTCCGCTTCCAGTATCAAAAATACATTCATCAAATTCACATAAACCTTCTATGACTTCAGATTCTACTTCCCTAAATTTATCCCACCCCTTTTTCTTTACAAACCTTTCTATGCTTAATCTGGTTTTTTTTATAATTTCTTCATCAGTAGAAAACAGCTTTTTATCTGATTTTTTAGCCAAGAGTCTCGAAACAGTAGTCTTACCTGTTCCACGAACACCAGTTAGTGATATATTCATCTTTTTTGAGTATTAATATCATTTCTTATTTATTCTTTTTGGTTTTTACTATCACAATAATGTTCACTAATCTGTAACAAAGTGTATTGTTCCTGTTGATTACCAAAGACTCATTAATGCCTGAATATATAGAAGAAATACTTAAATCCCGAAAACAATCTGTAGAAAGCAAAACCAATCTGGGCCATTATATCCTCAATTTTTTTCATTTAGATTGTCAAGTTAAAGTCATATATAAATTTTGCGGGTATTAATTCAAATGAAGCTCAACAATATCACTATCTTCAAGCTTGTGTTCAAGCCTTCTAGTGACCATGCCGGGAAACTTCACAGATTTTCCCCATATCCTGGCGTATTTAAACTTAGAAACAAAATCCCTATGCAATTTCATACACACATCTCTTAACGTAATGCCTTTTTTCATTATCAAAGGAACCCCCATATCCGCTTTTTTTCCAACCTCCTTGCAATAAATTCTAATAAACCCAAGTTTTTTGAAAATCAATTCTTTGAGTTCTTCTGTTTTGAATTTTTTCTCAGCAGAAACACATATGTCCGGTTTTATAACAGATTTAATTCTATCTAGCTCTTTTTTATCAACCATATCTATCTTATTCAATACAATTATTCCTGGCACATATTTCTTGTTCCCTTCTATAACATCAATCAACTGATCATCGGTTATATTCTCCCTTATCACAATACTGCAGTTGTCTAATCTAAACTCCTTTAAAATTGATTTTACAGTGTTTCCATTTAGCTTTGTTAATTTTACTGTCAATCCAATATCAATACCCCCTCTGATTTTCTTAGTAATCCTAATATCAGGAATTTTTTGATTTATTCTAAGACCGGTTTCAAATATCTCCTTCTTGATTACATCAAGTTGCCGTGGATTGAATATATCCACAAGCATAATGACTAGATCTGCACTTTGAGAACAGGCTAAAACTTCTTTACCTCGACCTCTCCCGGTTGCCGCACCTTCTACAATCCCGGGAACATCAAGAACCTGTATTTTTGCATGATTATACTCAAGCAAACCAGGAATGCATGTTAAAGTCGTAAACGCATAAGCCCCAACAGGAGAATTAGCATTAGTTATTGCATTGAGCAAAGTAGATTTGCCAACAGACGGAAAACCAACCATTATTGCAGTTGCATCACCACTTCTCTTGACAGAAAACCCTTCACCCTTTCCTTTTGAGCTTGCTTTTCTTTGATAATCTTCTTTAATTTTTGCAAGCTTTGCCTTTACCAACCCAATATGATGCTGCGTACTCTTATTGTATTTTGTTTTAGAAAGTTCCTCTTCTAGTTCACGTACTTTCCTGTCATGTGAAGATTCACGGCGCTTTACGGCAATGTTATTCTGAACCATGTATCAAAGGTTACGAATATGATTTAAAAACATTTGCACAAAAATAAATAATGCAATAGAACTATCTTTTCTTCAATTCTCTCTGCAACTTATCCCAATCATCTAAGAACTTCTTAATCCCTTTATCTGTCAATGGATGTTTGAACATCTCCTCATAAACCTTAAACGGCATAGTTGCTATGTCTGCCCCCATCATCGCTACTTCTTTAACATGATCCGTAGACCTTATACTTGCTGCAAGAATTTGTGATTTAAAACCATAATTATCGTAAACTTGTCTTATCTCTTTAATAAGTTCTGTGCCTTTTTCCCCAATATCATCTAGTCTCCCTAAGAATGGGCTTGTAAGGTAAGTTCCTGCTTTAGCAGCTAACAAAGCTTGGTTAACTGAGAAAACCAACGTAGTATTAATTTTAATGCCTGATTTTGACATTATTCTACATGCCTTCATTCCTTCAGGAGTCATAGGGACTTTGATAACTATATTCTTGTGTATTTTTGCAAAAGATTTGCCCTCCTTGACCATTCCAGATGCATCTAAACTTATAGTTTCTGCACTTATAGGGCCATTAACTATTTTTGTGATTTCCTTAAGGGTTTGAACATAATCTTTACCTTCTCGCATTATAAGGGAGGGGTTAGTTGTCACACCATCAATTATTCCTATATCAGCAGCTTTACGAATTTCATCAACATTTGCAGTATCTAAAAAAATCTTCATTTTTTAATCACCTTGACTCTTATTCTTAATTATTTTTCTATCTTTTCTTCTTAACCATCCTCTTTACTTCTTCAGCAACTGACTCAGCATCTAACCCATATTTTTTGTATAGCTCAGAGGATTTTCCGGACTCACCATATCTGTCTTTCATTCCTATCCTCTTCATCAAGCAAGGATAATTCTCGCCAAGCACTTCAGCAACAGCACTCCCTAATCCTCCAATGATGTTATGGTCCTCTGCTGTAATGACTAAATCAGTTTTTCTTGCCAGATCAACAATCAACTTTGAATCGATCGGCTTTATCGTACTTAAATTGACAACATAAACGCTTATTTTTTCATTATCAAGAATTTCAGCAGCTTTCAATGCTTCATGTACCATAGTCCCGCTTGCAAAAATTACAGCATCCTTGCCTTTCTTTAATATTTCACCTTTTCCCATTGAAAATTTATAATCTCCATCATGAATGACGGGGACAGCAGTTCTATGAACTCTCATGTAAGATGGCCCTTTATAGTCAGCCAATGCTAAAACCATTTTCTCAGCTTCAACAGCATCAGCTGGCTGTAAAATAACCAGATTAGGCAATGCCCTATAAGCAGCAATATCTTCAATTGCTTGCGCACTCTTTCCATCTTCACCTGTCGTAATTCCAGCATGACTTCCTGTAATCTTCACATTCAATTTGTTTCTAGAAACTATATTTCTCACAAATTCAAAAGCCCTTTCACTAAATATTGCAAAAGTGCTTGCATAAGGTATTTTTCCTGTTACAGAAAAACCTGCAGCTGTCCCAATCATATCTTGCTCTGCAATCCCCATTGGGAAAAATCTATCAGGAAACTGTTTTCCAAAAATCTCAGCTTTTGTACTGTCACCTAAGTCTGCATCAATAACAACTACTTTGTCATTGATTTTGCCAAGTTCAGCCAATCCTTTTCCATATCCTTCTCTTGTGGCAATTTTTTGCTGTTCCATTTTATTATTTCCAATAATCAATCGGATTACTTAAAGGTTTTAACATCAATATTTTCTAACTCGTCCATGGCCTTTTTATATTCCTCATCATTAGGGGCTTTTCCATGAAATTTATGATTTAATTCCATAAAAGATACACCTTTGCCTTTGATTGTATTTGAAATAATCATTGTTGGCTTGCCATTTTTATTTTCAGATGCATTATCAAGTGCCTTAACAACTTTTTCCATATCATGGCCGTTGATTTCTATGACATTCCACCCAAATGCTTTCCATTTAGCAACAACATCCCCTAAATCCATAACTTCTTTTATTTTACCTGTTTCTTGAACTTGGTTTTTGTCAAGAATTACAATTAAATTTTCTAGTTTATGAAATGGTGCTGCCATGGAAGCTTCCCACACAGCTCCTTCTTGGGATTCACCGTCACCAATCATGACATAAACTTTTGAGTCTTTTTTGTCAAGTTTCAAGGCTAATGCAATACCAATCGCAAAGCAAATTCCCTGGCCCAATGAACCTCCTGCAAAATCAACACCAGGGGTGTTTAATTCAGGATGGCCCTGCAACATCCTGTTGGATTTTCTGAAACCATCAAGCTCGGATTTTGGAAAATAGCCTTTGCTCGCCAAAACTGCATAAAATCCAGGGCTTGCGTGTCCTTTACTCAATACAAACCTGTCTCTGTCTTCCCATTTAGGATTTTTAGCGTCAATTATTAGCTTATGATGGTACAGTGCAACAAGCACATCAATCTCGCTTAAAGAACCCCCAGGATGCCCAGATTTTGCGTTATAGACAATATTTATAATATCTCTTCTCAATTCCTTAGCTTTTTGTTTAAGATCTAAAATTAAGTCTTTCTTTGTCATTTTATTATAAAATAATTAAATAATATTGATAAGAATTAAGATTACATTTTAGTTTTTATATCTTTGCATTAACACTTAAAAAAATATTAAATAAAAAAAATTATCTTCTGACAGTCTCTGAAGCGGTTTTCATTCCTTTCCATGCAAGATCAAATAAATTCTGAAGTGCACTTGCAAAGAATGGTGTGTTAACCCATATTCCGACATCGTATGTTGGATGAACTTCGTTGTCATTAAGAACCATAAATATAATCTCTTTTCCATCCACAAGGCAGAATCTTGCTTTGTTATCAGTATGCCTTACTTCAGCAATACCCTGTATTTCTTTTAAAGCAGGTATTGTTTCTTTTGTAATAGGGGCCGCAATTTTTATCTTCACTCCCCTTTTCTTCAATTTTTCAAAAGTTGGTTTCAAGCCTTCAATCTTTCTGATAAATCCCTGAGATGTTGTCATCAGGGTAACATTTTCTTCAGCATTCCGGATAGTTAGCTCCAAATGATTATACAGATTATGTCTTCCTCTTAAAGAGCCAGAA
>CEQE01140161.1_pt1 | contig 29628 bp, 29 predicted proteins | sample 356201 | NCBI WGS metagenome assembly CEQE01 (sample SAMEA2619970, study PRJEB7988) | marine metagenome | biome: marine biome (ENVO:00000447); feature: mesopelagic zone (ENVO:00000213) & marine oxygen minimum zone (ENVO:01000065); material: "saline water (ENVO:00002010), including plankton...
AAGCTCCTTGCACCATGAATGCATAAACGGCACCCAATAATCATTCTTTGATCTTGGATATGAAGTAGCTAAAACGCATATTTTCATTTGTTTTATTAACACAGGTTAAATTAAAAATGTTTGCATTAATATGGATTTAAAAACCATAATTTTTTTAAACTAACTTTAGATTATAAAAACTTAACATGAAAATCCTTGTTATTATGAAGCGCTTCAGTGCGAATATAGACATGGTCATGCAGGACTTTGGAAGAGAGATAAGATTATTTGAGCCATTGGCAAAAAAGCATGAAATTGATTTTTTCTGCCCTGATTATAAAAAAAGAGAGTCAAAAACACTGATAAGGAAAGGCATAAGATTCATTATTTCCCCAATTAGTTTTTTTTCAATACCTAACTTTCTTAGCATCCTGAAAAAACAGATTAAAACCGGAAATTATGATCTAATAGTTGCTACTATGGACCCATTGATTGGTATTATTGGAAATTACTACTCAAAAAAATTCAATATTCCATTAGTATACGACCTTCAGGATAATTTTGAGATATACCACTCATATAAAATTCCGTTTATAGGTTATTTTGATAAAAAAGCTACAAGGGAGGCTGATTTAGTCCTGGCAGTAAGCAAAAACCTAAAAAAATATATTTCAAAAATAAGGAAAATGCCCACTCATGTTATAGAGAATGGGGTTAATTTAAGCCTATTCAAAAAAATAAGCAAAGATAAGGCAAGAAGCAGATTAAAATTACCGAAAAAAGCAAAAATAATTGTTTATGTCGGAAGCATAAGCAAAATTAATGGTGCTGATATCATGCTTGATGTTTTTGAAGAAGTAAGAAAAGAGATGCCTGAAGCATATCTATTATTGGCAGGCAAAGTCAGCAGAAACCTGAATATTAAAAAGGAAAATATAATCTTGATGAAATTCAAAAAAAGAGATGATGTTGCTTTGGCCTTAAATGCTTCTGATGTTGCTATGCTTCCAAAGCATGTGGATAATTTCTCGCCATATTGCTTCCCTTACAAGCTTATGGAATACATGGCATGCGGCCTGCCAATAGTTGCAACAGATATTGGGGATGTTTCCATAGTATTAAAGAATTATGCAGGATCTTTAGTCAGGCCGGATGATATTGAAGAATACAAAAACAAAGTAATATCAAAACTGAAAGAAAATAAAAAAGTTAATTACAGCAAAGACATAAAGAATCTTACTTGGGAAAAGCTGGCAAAAAAGATTGATAAGATAATAACAGGAATTTATGAATGATTTAATCATAAAATACAAACATTTATATAGGGATGTTATTCACTTTTTTTCTATTATTATTCACTTTAATTAAAATGGACAACAAGACAAGGATTTTTGAATTTCTGTACAGGAATCACGGCAGTGGGCATAATATCAACCAGATAGCAAGATTAGTAAATATAAGCGTAGGGAGCTCATTTAAAATATTGAAAGATCTTCAAAAAAATGGTTATGTTGCTGCAAAACATGAAAAAAATGCAATTCTTTACTATATTAACCTCAATGAAAAAACAAAGAATCTATTTTATAAGTTAACCTTGGATTCTAACAGAAAAGATAAAAAAAAGACAAAAATAATCTGCACTATCGGCCCTTCTTCTAATGATCCGAAGATTATAAGGAAGTTAGCAGATGCTGGGATGGATTGCGCAAGGATAAACACATCCCACTGCAATGAAAAATCAGCATTAAAGATAATGCATAATATCAGGAAAGTGTCTTTAGACATTCCCATACTTTTAGACATTCCAGGACCTAAAATAAGGCTTAATAATTTAACAAGGCCTATAAGAATTAAAACCGGAAAAATAATAAAGTTTACATTTGATAAGTCAAAAAACAATGAGCTTTATCTGGATACAGAACTGCATAGGTCTGTAAAAAAAGGGCACTGGATATTGATTGACGATGGAAAGATTGAACTTCTTGTTTTAAAATCAAAACGTAATAGCTTAAACTGCAAAGCATTGAATGACGGCATAATAACCAAAAATAAAGGATTGAACTTTCCTGACAGTTTCGTGGATTATGAGGGAGTACAGGAAAAAGACAGGTTTTGGGTTAAATTCGCAATAAAAAATGATATTGATTTCATAGGGACATCTTTTGTCAGGTCAGTATCAGATATAAAAAAATTAAACATGCTTTTAGGGTATGGAAGCCTTTCAGATGTAGTGGGAGATAAGATAAAAGTAATTGCAAAGATTGAAACAAAAGAAGCTGTCAAAAACTACAGGGAAATAATCAGGGAATCATATGGGGTAATGATAGACCGCGGGGATTTGGCTTCAGAGACGAGATTTGAACTTTTACCAAGACTGCAAAAAAGAATAATAGATGAATGTAACAGGCAGGGAAAACCTGTAATTATTGCAACCCAGATGCTTGATTCCATGGTTGCAAGCAGCCAGCCGACAAAAGCAGAGATATCAGATATTGCAAATTCGGTGCTTGATGGGGCGTCATGCCTCATGCTTTCTGCAGAAACTGCTGCTGGAAAATATCCTGTTGAATCTGTCAGGACCATGTCAAAAATAGCAAAGGAAATAGAAGATGATACAGAAAGCAAAGAGCTTGAAAGTACATACAATTTAACATTTACTGATTGCATAGTTAATGCAATCTCAAAAATTGACAGTCTTATTGATATAGATTCAATAGTTGTGATAACATCCGGGGGTTATACGGCAAGAATGCTTGCAAGCAAAAAGTTAAGGCCGGAGATAGTTGCAGTAACAACAAAAAAGAGGATATTAAGGCAGATGCATATATTATGGGGTGTAGTTCCAATCATCATAGAGGGAAGCATTGACAATATCACAAATAAAGAAAAAAAGAAAGCAATTCTTGCTGCTTTAGAAAAAGGAATTATAACAAAAACTAATCAAATAATTCTTACAGGTTCTGTTTTCCATTTCAAATCCAAAAGGACAAATATGCTTGAAATGCACAAAGTCAATGAATTTTTAGATTTTGTTAAAAATGAATAAAACCGGAGATCATAACAATAAATTAGTTGACAGGCGGATTAAGAATAAAGAAGATACGAGCTTTGATGTAGAGATAGAAGTAGACCGGGATGTTCTTTTAAATATTGAGCAGATAGCAAACGGTGTTTTTTCTCCTCTTGAAGGATTTATGAATGAAAGCGATTTTACATCCTGTGTGAAAAAAATGAGGCTTTCAAATGGGTTGGTATGGCCTTTGCCTATAGTGGCATCAATACCCAAAACAAAACATGATGAAATTAAAAAGAAAAATGCAAAGAAATCAGGTTTATTTTACAATGGAAAGCTGCAGGCAGTGCTTGCGATAGAAGATACCTATAAACTGGATAAAAAATCCACGGCAAAAAAAATTTTCAATACGGATGACATGCATCATCCGGGCGTTAGAAAATGGGTATCTCAGGAAGACTATCTTATTGGCGGAAAAATAAAGCAAGTAGTGCCTATGAAATATGAATTCCCCGGACATATGTTTACTCCATCTGAAACAAGGCAGATTTTTAAGGATCATGGATGGAAAACAGTATGTGGATTCCAGACAAGGAATGTTCCCCACAGGGGGCATGAAAATCTCCAGAGAATTGCATTGAAGGAATGTGATGGTTTGTTTATACAGCCGCTGATCGGATGGAAAAAATCCGGGGATTTTAAGCCGGAAGCTATAATCAAGGCATATAATGCGCTTATAGAAAACTATTATTCTGCCAGTAGGATTTTATTAGGAACCCTTTCAACTGCTATGTTCTATGCCGGGCCCAAAGAAGCAATATTTCATGCAATCATACGAAAAAATTTCGGATGCACTCATTTTATAGTTGGAAGGGACCATGCCGGTGTCAGCAAAAACGGAAAAGACTACTATGAAACTGATGAGGCATGCAGGATATTTGAAGACATAGAGCATGAAATAGGCATCAAAACCATAAGAATAGATACTGTATATCATTACAATATAGAAGAAGATGAAATTGTTGAGTCGCTTGAAGGGCTTGACAGGAATAAGTATAGGAAAGTAAGCGGGTCAACTGTCAGGGAATTGTTGCAAAAAAATTCTTCGATGTCTCATGGCTTAATAAGGCCAGAAGTGGCAAAAGTGCTTAGCAGGGATGATATAATCAAATGACAAAAGTTAATAGTTTAACTGTCTGGTTTACCGGGCTGCATGGCTCTGGAAAAACAACAATAGCAGGAAAATTAATAGAAAAGCTTAGAGGGAAAAATATAGAAGTTGCTCTTCTTGATGGAGATAATATAAGAAAAACCATTTCCGGGGATTTAGGATATAGTTTAGATGATAGAAACGAGCACATGAAAAGAGTGGCTGATTTATGCAGGTCTAATTCAGAGAATGGAATTTTAAGTGTTGCATGTGTAGCTTCTCCTACAGAAGAATCAAGGGAATATGCAAGGAAAATACTTGAAAATATGTTTTTGGTTTATGTTAGATGTCCTTTAGAAGTTTGTGAAAAAAGGGATGTAAAAGGGCATTATAAAAAAGCAAGAAAAAAAGAAAAAGGCTTTGAGAATTTTGTTGGCATTTCATTAAAATTCGAAGACCCGGAAAACCCTGATATAATCTTAGAAACAGATAGGGAGTCAGTTGAAGAGTCTGTAGATAAGTTATTGGATGGGCTTAAAGAGAAAGAAATTATAGGGTAATAATTCATAGATTTTAAAAAGCCAATAATAAATTTCTAATATAAATAAAGCCAATATTAAAAAACAAATTTAAAGATACATTTAAATAATAATGTAAGTTAATTAATTCTTAACAAAATGGTTGAATCTATAAAAGAATTAAGGAAAATCTGCTATAAAGACTCTAAGAAAAAAAGGCCTTTGTACATGGAATGGTTTACCATGAGAATATCCATATATGTTACAAAGCTTTTACTATACACTGGAATACATGCAGATCAGGTTACCATGCTCATGGTTTTATTGTCCTTAATAGGCTCTGGAATGATGGCCTTCAGCTCAATATGGACTATGTTTATAGGAATAACAATCATACATTTTACTATAGTTCTGGATAATGTCAACGGAGAAGTTGCAAGATATAAAAAAGAAGGCAGCTTGATCGGAACTTATATGGAGGAAATTTATCATGTAGTATCCACTCCGTTCATATTTTTCTCGTTTGCTTATGGTATTTTTAATCAGACCGGAATGAATATTGCCATAATCTTTGGTTTTTTAATTGCAATATTTTCAAGTCCCATAGTTCTAAGGGCAATTGAATCAAGTGTTGTGAAAAAAGGATTGGATAGGCTGAAAAGTAAAGATGGCATGCTTCCAAAAAAATACACTATGCTGAAAGGAGAGATCAATATAAAAGGCGGCAGTACAGAATTAGGCAGTAAATTATATTCAACCTATGATATCATAAATGAATTTTTGGGATTTCCATTCCATTTTGTGCACATCCATATTTTAATCACACTGGAGCTTTTCAATTATTACTATAATTTCATGCCTCCGTTCTTATTACCCTTGCTTTACTTAGTAATTTATGGTTCTATATCTGTCATAAGGCAGTTTATATCCTTTATAGTGCATTACAAAGGTAAAACTATTTTCCACTACTATAATGCCTTGTTTGGAAAAAATTAAAATGAATACTGCCAGAAGGATAACAGCAAATTTTCTAAGCCTTATAGGTTCTGAGATCATCTCAAAATTAATCCAGTTAGCTGTTTTTATTTTTTTAGCAAGGTCTTTAGGCAAGGAAGAGTTTGGGGTATTCAGCTTTGGGATTGCATTTGCTTTATTGATAGTAATAATTGCTGATTTTGGCCTGATAACATTATTGATAAGGGAAATAAGCAGGAATAAAAAGTTAGCTTCAAAATATTTGTCAAATGCTCTTGCAGTAAAAGTTTTGCTTTCATTAATAACCCTAATATTTGCTTATTTATTCCTTAATTTAATGGATTATTCCCAGAATGTGAAAATAGTGGCTTATATCATGCTCTTGTTTACTTTAATTCAATCAGTTACCCACCTGTATTATTCCATATTCAGGGCATTTGAAAGGATGCATTATGATGCATTAATAAAAATATTAAGGATGTTTATATTAGCTGGAATGATTTTTTATGTGATAAAAAATGGATATGGATTAATTGCTGCTTCTTTGGCTTTTCCTTTGACAGAGATAATTGTGCTTGTTATCAGTATTTTCATAACATACACTAGATTTATAAAATTCAGCTTTGAGTTTGATTTTAGCTTTTCAAAGGAATTGTTAAAAAAATCATCTATGTTCTGCCTTTCTTTGGTTTTTGCCGGATTGTTCATGCACATAGATACTATTATGCTTTCAAAAATGAGGTCAGTGGCTGAAGTTGGAACTTATGCCGCTGCAGCTAACATTATGTTAGCTTTAATATTCATACCTGTGATGTACAGCAATGCAATCTTCCCTGTAATATCAAGGTTTTATGTAACTTCAAAAAAATCTTTAAGGTTTGCCTATGAAAGGTCATTCAAGTATATGCTTTTGATTGGCCTTCCTTTATCTGCAGGAATTTATGTTCTTTCTGATAAAATAATTTTATTATTATATGGAAAAGAATATGCAGCATCTTCCATTGCTTTGGCAATATTGTCCTGGTATTTGTTCTTAAGGTTCCTTAACGTGACATCAGGCTTTACTCTATCTTCAATAAACAGGCAGGGCTCAAGAGTATTTTCCCAGGGAACTGCTGCCCTGGCTAATATAATGTTGAATTTTATTTTAATACCAATTTACGGGTTTGTAGGCGCTGCAATCGCAACATTAATCACAGAAGTGATATTTTTCTTTATCTATACCTCTTTTATTGTTAAGTACGGCTTGAAGATAAAATTTATATCTTTGTCAATCAGGCCGATAATAGCCACTTTAATTATGTTATTTGCTTTGACATTTATCGGGGATTTAGTTTTAGCAGTGGTTGTTGGGATTATAGTTTATTTTGCAGTTTTGATTATTCTCGGAACTATAGACAAAGAAGACAAATTATTATATAAAAAAATAAAGAATAAGTTCTAATTCTCCTTAAACCATTCAATAGTCTTGTTTATCCCGTCTTTCAAACTTACTTTTGGCTCCCATCCTAATTCTTTCTTTGCCTTTGAGATATCCGGGCACCTTACATGAGGATCATCTTCAGGCAGTTCATTAAACTCTATCTTGCTTTTTGTTTTTGTTAATTTCTTTATTATCTCTGCAAATTCTAAGACAGTATGCTCTTCAGGATTTCCCATGTTAACAGGCTCATTTATATCTGAAAGCATTAACTTGTATATTCCATCAACTAAATCAGAAACATAGCAAAAGCTCCTTGTCTGCTTGCCTTTGCCGTATATTGTCAATGGCTTATTTTCCAAAGCCTGATTTATGAAATTTGGAACAACTCTTCCGTCATATTTCCTCATTCTTGGGCCGTAAGTGTTGAAAATCCTGATTATCTTTGTGTCAAGCTTATGGATTCTATGATATGCTACTGTTAATGCTTCTGCAAACCTCTTGGCTTCATCATAACAGCCTCTAACGCCAATAGGATTTACATTCCCCCAGTAGCTTTCAGGCTGGGGATTTATCAATGGATCTCCGTACACTTCTGAAGTGGATGCTAAAACATATATTGCCTTTTTTTTCAAAGCTAAGCCTAAAGTATTATGCGTTCCTAAGCTTCCTGCCTTTAAAGTCTGGATTGGAATCTTTTGATAATCTACAGGAGAAGCTGGACTTGCAAAATGTAATATATAATCAATATCTTCCTTTACCTTGATTTCTTTGCTTATATCATGATTTATGAACTTAAAGTTTTTATTTAGGTGCTTTATATTATCTTCATTTCCTGTAATTAAATTATCCATGCAAATTACCTTAAATCCTTTCTCTAGCAGAAATTCACATAGATGGCTTCCGATAAAGCCTGCTCCTCCGGTAATTAATACAGTTTTCATTGTAATGTATTTCTTGCTTCTTCTAATTGCTCCTTGCTCCCTATATCAATCCATCTTTCAGTGAATGCTAATCCATACACATCTTCCTTATTGGCAAGGTATTTTATAAAATCTCCTAAATTATCCGGTTTATTGTGTTCTTTAATGCACTTTTCCAGCTCTTCAATATCCTTCTTTGCAAATATATAGCATGCAGTACTCGCTAAAGTTGTTTTTGGCTCTTCCGGCTTTTCCTCAACACCAATGATTTTATTATCTTGATCTAATTCCACAGCTCCATACTTTCCCTTAATTATATTTTTATCTTTGACATCATACAATGCAATGACACTTGCATTTTTTTCTTTAAAAAGATCATTTAATTTCTTTAAGCTGAACTCAAACAAATTATCCCCTGCAATAATCAGAATATCATCATCTATGTTTTTGTTTTTTATTGCAAATTCCATATCACCTATTGCCCCTAATTTATCATCATCAGAATTAGTCTCATCATTTATTATCTCTATTTTCTTTTTGGTTTTATAATTTCCTTTCCATTCAATAAAAGTTTCATAGAATTTGTTATTTGTTATTATATAAATTTCATCTATATCATCAATTTCCTCAATCTTTGGTATAATATACTCAATCATTGGCTTATTATTTATTTCAAGTAAAGGCTTTGGCTTGTTTAAAGTTAAAGGATAAAGCCTTGTTGCATAGCCAGCTGCCAGAATAATGCATTTCATTTTCTTCCAATACTCAAATACTCAAAACCAAGCTTTTTCATCTCTTTGGGATTATAGATATTCCTTCCGTCTATAATCAATGGAACTTTCATTGTTGACTTTATTTTTTTTAAATCCATTTCCTTGAATTCATTCCACTCTGTAAGTATTAACAAGCAATCTGCATCTTTTGCTGCTTCATATGGATTATTGCAATAATCTATTTTTAATGCTGATTTTGCCCTTTCCATTGCCTCGGGGTCATAAGCCTTTATCTTTGCCCCTTCTTTTTGCAATTTAGGTATGATATCTTCTGAAGGCGCAAATCTCATGTCATCAGTATTTGGCTTGAAAGCCAGGCCTAAAACACCTATGTTTTTACCATTAAGGTCTTTTACTGCATTTTTTACTTTTTCCACAAAGAAGATTTTCTGGTCTTCATTTATTTGATGTGTTGCCTTTAGCAGTTTGTAATCATAATTGTATTTTTCAGCTATTTTTATGAATGCCTGCACATCTTTTGGAAAGCAAAAACCCCCATAGCCGATTCCTGCATTAAGAAAAGCTCTTCCAATCCTCTTGTCATAGCCCATTCCTTCTGCAACTTTTTCAACATCAGCATCTGCTGATTCACATATCCTTGAAACTGCGTTCATAAAAGAAATTTTTGTGGCTAAAAATGCATTTGAAGCGTGTTTTATTAGCTCCGCACTCCTTATATCAGTCACAATTAAAGGAGATTTAATTGGGTTGTAGAGTTTTTTCATTATTTCTGCTGCTTTTTTGCTGTCTGTTCCTATAACAATCCTGTCAGGACCCATTGTATCTGATATTGCAGATCCTTCCCTTAAAAATTCAGGATTGCTCACAACATCAAACTCAACACCTTGCTTGATATTCTTTTGAATAAGCTCTTTTACCCTTTCTCCTGTCTCAACAGGAACGGTGCTTTTATGCACAATAATCTTGTAAGAATCCATAGTTTTAGCTATTTCCATAGCAGCGCTTTCAACATACTTCAGATCAGCTTCCCCATCATGCTTTGGTGGAGTTCCAACACAGATAAAGATAACATCTCCATGCTCTATTGCTTCCTTGTTATTATTAGCAAATTTTAATCTATTCTCCTTAACATTCTTATCTACTAATTCCTTAAGCCCAGGCTCAAATATAGGTATAATTCCCTTGTTTAGCTTGTTTATTTTATCTTTATCAATATCCACGCAAATAACATCATTACCAAGCTCTGCAAAACAAGTACCAGTAACCAAACCCACATATCCTACGCCTATAACTGCTAATTTCATCTTAAGTAGAGGATTTTATAGTCATTTAAAAATCTTGCTTTTAGAAAAAAGGGTGGACAGCTTTCTTAGTTTCCCGTGCAAAAACACAGTACACCTATGAACGGAGGCTTTCTTAACGGTGGAGTTCGAAATGGGATCCAGTGATCCAAGCCCCTATGGCCGTCCAGTATGTGGGATATTATTGCTATTTAAAAAGGTTGTGTGTTTGTCCAGGTAATGGAAAAAATGTCATTTCAAGCGGAAGTTTATCATACATCTTCCATTTATTATCCGCAGTTGCTTCAAGATAAAAATATTTTAATCCTTTTGGCTGTATAATATTCCCTTGTTCATCAGTTCGAAATATTTCAACTTGATAACCATGCTTTCTATGCCATTCTTCCGCAATTTCAGGATGTTCTTTTTTCCTTTTTTTCTTTAATTTTAATGCCTCAGGGACACTCAATGTTCTCCTCTCTTCAGCAGTTAGATAATTAGGCCCGCTTTTAAAAATAAAACTAGTATTTGAATCATCAGTAATAAAGTGCTGGTCTATGCCTTTTTTGTATAGATTTTTATTATTCCATTTTTTCCATTCCCATTTCCGGTAGGCTTCTGATACAGTCATGCCTTCTGGAATCATTACAACACTATGAGGCTGGATATTATCACGGTCAAAATATTTTTCAGAATCAATTTTTTTAGAGCTATCAAATAATTCTGCTATTTTTACTAGATTAGGGTAATCACCTTTATGATTTACTTCATCCAATGATATTGCAACTGCTGCGTGCCCTGGAGAATTTACAATACCCGTTCTAATTCCGGCATATGCAAAAAATGATGCAGCAAGAACAGCCAAATCTTCACAATCCCCACCTTTGTCTATTATTGTTTCAAGAGGGAGTTTTGTAAAATCTTTGCTGAAAGGTTTTTGCCTGTCTTTTTGATAATCAGTATTAAGTGCAATAAAATCCATTGTATTCTTAATATACTTTACTGGGTCAGCATTGCTATTTTTCCAGACTTTTTCTATAATAACATTGATAGGTTCCCAATCAACATAATTCTCAGGATGTCTTTGTGAAATAGAGCCTCTTTTAGTATTCACAATATCCAAATATCCTTTTTTAGATATAGAGTATTCAGACACTGTGTCGTCTAAATTCTTTACATTGAATTCAACTGGATCATCAATCGACCTTTTATAAAGAAATCCGCTATCGGGAAAACGTACCTGAGTTATTGTTTCCCAAAGACCTCCTAAAGTTAAAACTCCTGCAGCAATCTGACTAGATTGTTTCAAAAAATTCCTTCTTGTTGTAGGTTCTTCTTCCATATCAATAAGTAGGATATTAATGTTTATAAATGTTCTTATTTTATAGTAGTGAATAATAGAAAGATTTATAAATAAACATCCTTTAATATGTATTTATGAAGAAGATTAAAACAGATTTGGGAATGCTTTATGTTTCAGATGATAGAATTGAAGAAGAAATTAGGGAAAAAGTTAGTGGTGAAGAAGAAAGCAGTGTTTTTGATATATTAAAAGAAAGGGCTGATGATCTTCATCAACTTTTTTTGAAAGACCCAGAAATAAAAAGATATTTTCAATTATATGGAGAACTTACCGGACTTAAAGATTATGCTATTTTGGATGCACATGGTTCTGATCAAGATGTGACTTGGATGTATGATGATGGAAAGAATTTAAGAAATGTCCAAAAATGGATAGATAAAAACGATGGAAAATATTTAGGCTTGTTTCTTGTTGTTTGTAATCCATCCTCACTAGAGATAACAACTAATCAATCACTTGTTTTGGCTCCAAACGATGACTATTCAAAAATGGATCATATATTGGGCAAAGTACAAGTAGAATTATATGCTCCAAAAATTGGTAACGTTAGTAATTATCTTATCGAACATGAGATAAAACAGTTAGAAGATAGATTAGCAAAAAATTAAGCATAATGAAATTAGTCTTATTCACAAATTATTAACCAATCTAACCTCATTATCCATAAGTCTATTCTCGTAAGAGAACCAATAAATAGGCGACGGAAAAAGTTCGTTTAACCTTAGTTAAACAAACAATTATCTAAACCTCAACCACAACCATCTTCTCCTTTACATCAACCTCCTTAACAACCTTATGCCCTTTTAATTTCTTCTTTATCTCTTCCCATGGGTATTTTGTTGTGGCTTTATTAATCTCAGTAAGAATTTCCTTTATCAGATTATAATTAGTATATATCAATTCAGCTTTCTTCTTATTCTCATCTTCTTTGCTTTCCATGCTCTTGATTTTGGCTTTCTGCTCTTTTATTATTCTATTCAATTCATTTATTTTCATCTCAACAGCAGTTTCTTTCTTAATTAATTTAACTTCATGGGTAAAATAATGGTCCAGAGCTTCATTAAAAGAAGGAAATTTCTTTTTCTCATTTTCTTTATAGAATTCCATGTCAATAGGAATTATATCAACTGCTCCTTTAGTATCATATACTATCTGAACATTTTTTTTGCCTGAAATTATTTTTTTTATAGAAGCCAATATTTTAGAGATTTCCTTTTCATCAATTTTGTTGGGCTCTTTATCCTTATCAATTTTACATAATAAAAAAACTTCTTCAGAATAAACTCCCCCTAATCCTAATTCCACAGCAAGAGAAATGATTAATTTATCCTTGGCAGAATTTTTTAATAAAACTGAAAGCTTATCCTTATCCAGCTTAAACAGATTGTATTTCATCTCAGGATTGATATATTTCTCTTTTGCCATAACGCTTCTATCTCTAAACTTTTGCCTGATTAAAGCATCAATTATGATATCTTCCCTACTACAAAGAATAAAATTGCCTTTCCCAAAAAACTCAAGATAAAGGCTTTTTTCATCGGCTTTTGTCTTAAATACAAATCTCAAAATGCGCTCAGGCTCTATCTGCGAAATAGAATCAATAAACATGTTCTCAAGATGCTTCCTAAGCATCATACAAAACCCTGAAGGAGATTCATCTGTATCTTTAGATGAAGATAAAAAAATATCCTTTCCAACAATAATCCTTATTATCTTCTTCCCAGCACCGCTCTTATGGACTTGAATATAAACCTCTTCCTTGCCCTTATTATAGATTTTATCAACTCTGGAGCCCTCTAACTCTTTCAGTTCCTTTACTAAAAAATGCATATCAACAGAGCTTAATTGCTTGACCATATATTAAGAATTTAAAGCATTATATTTAAATTTAGTTGATTTTTATTTAATATTAATTTCTAAGTAAATTTATATATCAAACCACAATACCCTATCTAATGTTAAAATTAATTAAAACGGATGAAATTAAAGTTCCTGAAGTAGAGCCAATACCATTATTCAACTTATCCATAGAAATGAAATGGCATAGAGGGTCATATGAAAGCGCAAATGATTTATTATCAGCGGACAAGCGAATTAAGGTCGCTAAAAATTATTTAGGGGATCATCACATTAATGCTGAAGGGAAGCTTGAGAATGGGCATGTATCCGGACTTCATACATATAAATGTGTTAAGGATATAACTCAGTATTTAGGCAGTTATGGGAAAATAGATGATAGTCAACCGGAACTAAAGCATTTAGAGCCAAAATTGGAAAAATATACGGCTCATCTTTCAGTAAGTGGTGATGGTATTTTTTTAGGGGGAAGCGGAACTTATCCATATAGAATAACTGATTCACTTATAGATAGAAAACTTTGCAATTTCGAGCCTGGAGAGATGGATAATCTTCTCTGGGTAATATTTTTTAGTGGAAAACCTGTTTATACACTAGATGGATTATATAATTCTATCAAGACAGATGATGTAAAAGAGAAAATTGCAGCTTTAAAAGAAGAAATTAGCAGATATCCATATAGAATGCCAAAACCGGGAAATAAAACAGATAATGAAGAAGTCAAAAGTCTTAAAGATTCTTTGAAATCTGTGATTATTATTCCTGACTTAGAATTAGAACTGTTAGAAAACAAATATAAGGAATTTATATCAGACCAATAATTAAAATCTATTTCCCTAACCTTTCCTTCAATTTCTTATGCTCATCCCAAAGCTCTTGCGGAAATTTATCCCCAAACTTATTAAAGAATTCTTCCTGTTTTTTGACTTCTTCATTCCAGGCTTCCTTGTCAATACTTAAAACAGATTCAATATCGTCTTCTGACATATTAAGTCCTTCTGTATGCAGGCTTTTTTGATGGGGAACATAGCCAATAGGTGTTTTCACTGCCTCTGCCTCATCTTTAACCCTCTCAATTATCCATTTTAAAACCCTTAAATTCTCTCCAAAACCGGGCCAGATGAAATTTCCATCATCATCAGTCCTGAACCAGTTGACATGGAATATCTTAGGAGCGTGTTTTGTTTTTTTGCCCATCTCCAGCCAGTGCTTGAAATAATCTCCCATGTGATAGCCTGCAAATGGAAGCATTGCCATTGGATCATGCCTTATAGCTCCAACTTGGCCTTCAGCAGCCGCAGTCTGCTCAGATGCAGCTGTAGCCCCAACAAAAGTTCCGTGCTGCCAGTCAAATGACTGATACACTAATGGAGCTACTTTAGCCCTACGACCTCCAAATACAATAGCACTTATCGGAACCCCGTTTGGATTCTCCCATTCTTTTGAATATGTAGGGGTATTTTTTATGCTGACTGTAAATCGTGAATTTGGATGCGCTCCTTTCTCTTCAGAGTCTGAAGTCCATAATTCACCTTTCCAGTTTGTTGCCTTTTTAGGAGCTTCTTCACCCATTCCTTCCCACCAGACAGTACCATCGTCTTTCATCACAACATTTGTGAAAATAGTATTTTTTTCCATAGCCTTCATAACGCTTGGATTAGTTTTCATGCTAGTACCTGGAACAACTCCAAAAAAACCAGCTTCCGGATTTACAGCATATAGCTTTCCATCTTCATTAATATGCATCCATGCAATATCATCCCCTACTGTCCAGATCTTCCAGCCAGGCATTGATTCAGGCGGTATTAACATTGCTAAATTTGTTTTTCCGCAGGCGCTTGGAAATGCAGCAGCAACATAATGAATGTCTCCTTTAGGGCTTTCTAATCCCATGATAAGCATATGTTCTGCAAGCCATCCTTCTTTTTTTCCAAGAAAGCTTGCCATCCTTAAAGCCAGGCATTTTTTCCCCAACAAAGCATTTCCGCCATAGCCGGATCCAACGCTCCATATTGTATTGTCTTCAGGAAAATGGCAGATAAATCTCCGCTCCATATTCAAATCTGCTTTTCCATGCAGGCATTTTGTAAAATCATCAGAATCTCCTAGTTCCTCTAAAGCAATCTTTCCCATCCTTGTCATCTTTCTCATATTCAAGGCAACATAAACACTATCTGTTAATTCAAAACCGACCTTGCAGAACATAGAGCCCTTAGGACCCATTAAAAAAGGCACAACATACATTGTCCTTCCTTTCATAGAACCATCATATATTTCTGCAAGTTTTTTGTAAGCATCGGCAGGAGCCATCCAATTATTTGTAGGGCCGGCATCCTCTTCTTTCTGAGTGCAGACAAAAGTAAGTTTTTCTGTACGGGCAACATCATTCTGAGCAGACCTATGCAAATAACAGCCAGGCATCTTCTCCTGATTTAATTTAATCAAATCCCCAACTCTCAAAGCCTCTTCAATAAGCTCTTTCTCTTCTTCTTCAGAGGCATCCAAATATTGTATCTTATCTGGCTTGCACATGGCAGCCATCTCATTAACCCATTTTATAACATGCTCATTAGAAGGCATCTTTTCCTTGTTTATAATTTCTGGTTCCATTTTTATTTTTTAAAGAAAATGGCTTGATTTAAATATCTTGCGTATCAAGCTTCCTTACAAGCATTATAAATATTCTCAAAAATCTTAGATATCTTATCACTTGGTATTGCAGAAAAGGTTACTCTCAATAAATTCTCAATAGCAATAACGCCAGTACTATAATTATCAAGCAGTATCTTCCTTACTTTCTCTGCATCCAGATTTTTCAGTTTAACGCACATAAAATAGCCCGAGTTAAAAGGAAGAGCTTCAAAATACTCACTGTATTCTTTATGGCTTCCAAATATTTCCTTAACAATCTCATATCTTTTCTTCAAGATATCATATTTTTCTCTTTTATCTTCATCATAATCAGAAGATTTAATTGCATCAACAATTAGAGATTGTGATAAATTAGAACACATAGAAACACTTCCTCTCACAATGCCTCCGGATTTAGCCTCTAAAGCAGAATAAATTTTTTGATTTCCATTTTTAATGCCATAAGTAATAAATCCAACTCTAAGGCCCCAGACATAAGATTCTTTTGTAGGCCCGTCCACCTTTACAGCCAAAACATTCTCATGCAAATCAGCCAAATTAGAAAATAAAGACTCTTTATAGATTCCATCCTCATAAACCAGTCCAAAATAAGCATCATCAACAATTACAACTATTTTGTCTCCTTTCTCTGCCCTGTTCTTGATTATATCAGTTATTTTCCCTGCTTCGCTTTCTGATACAGTATAGCCTACAGGATTGTTTGGAAAATTAAAAAAAACAATTTTCTTCCCTTTGCCTTTGGATATAGTTTCTTCAAAGCCTTTCAGATTAAATCCATTCTCAGAAAAAAACGGAAAAGAATCAAACTCAGCCCCATATCCGTTCTTAAAAACCAGGTTATAATTTTCCCAATAGATATCTGGCATAATTATCTTATCCTTAGCATCAACAAATAAATATCCTGAAACAAAAAGCCCCTGTGTTAAACCACTAGTAGCAACCGGATTGCTTATCTCTTTGCCTTTTAACGATGGATTTTTAGTAAATAAGCTTTCCTTCCATATTTCCCTTAAATCCGGCCTTCCAAAGCCAGGAGCATAAGGAAAAATATCTTTAGGCCCTAATTTAACATTTGAAGAGATAGACTTAAGCCTCATAGGGCTTCCATCTTCCTCTAAAGCAATGCCTATTGTAGCGTTTATGTCCTTTCCTTTTGCATCTGCTGTCTGCTGCAATACTCCTCTTTTAGGGAAGAATATCTCTTTACCTTTCTTAGACAGCATATCAAGCAAAGCAGGATTTGCTTCTTTCAGTTTATCATTCAGTTCTGATGCTTGCTCATTCATTTTAATGCCTTTATTTCCTGTAAAAGAGAATTAATGGTTGTTTTAATACCTTTCGATGTATCCAGAACAATAACTTCATGATTGTTCTCTTTAGCCTCGTTTAAGCAAACACCAAATATCTCAGCATCAAGATTTTCCCTGATTTTTTTTACAGAATATTTTCTTTTTTTCAACCTTTTTTCCAAAACTTTCAGATTGCATTTAGCAACTATGCATAAATCAACATATTTTGTTGGAAGGTAATGAGAAAGATGAGAATCAATAATTATTCCATTTTTTATTTTTTTATCATTTTTAATTTTACTGTTTTTTATTGGAATTTGTTTGTTGTTTTTTATTATTCTCTTAAAATTGCTTATCTCCTTAATCAATGCCTTATTCAACTTACTAACATCAATTATCTTTGATTTTCTTTTTTTGTCATACCCTTCAGGAATATTGTATTTTTTTATTATTTCATTTACATCAAGATACTGGAAATTTAGTTTTTTGGATATTTTCTTTGATAATCCTGTTTTTCCGGTTCCAACAGATCCAGTAACAATAATTGTTTTCATTTATAACAGTAAAATAGAGCATATTTTAAAAATTGTCTTGTTTTTTTACTGGTTAAGATAAAGAAAAACTTTAAAATACAGCCAATATTACAAATAATTAGATGAAATGCGATATGTGCGGTGCTGAGGGAAAGTTATTCAAGTCAATAATAGAGAGCGCCAGGCTTAATGTATGCCATGAATGCAGTAAATTCGGCAAAGTTACTGGTATTGTTGAGCAAGCAGAAGAGATAAAACCCCAAGAAACACAAGAACCAGAGACAATGCAGCTTATAGTGGAAGATTATGCTGAAAAAATAATGAAAAAAAGAAGCGACCTTAAATTAACTCAAAAAGATTTTGCAAAAAAGATGGGTGAAAAGGAATCCATAATACAGAAGATAGAGTCAGGGCATTTTGAGCCTCCAATAGGATTGGCAAAAAAGATGGGAAAATTTCTGGGAATTAAGCTTATAGAAGAGCATGAGGAGTTGCATGAAAGCAAAAAAGCCTCAAAAGACAAAACCTTCACAATAGGGGATTTTATCAAGATTAAGAAGAAATAAGACTTTAAGGGCAGTTGCCCTAGAGTTCATATTATATACACAAAACAAACATTTAAAAACAGAATTCTATATTTAAGGTAATATGAGTATGAGACTAAAATGAATATAGGATATGTTGTATTAGTTCATGTAGTGTGGTTTTTGTCCACTTACTTTGTCATAGTTTTCTTATTGGCAATATTCAGCAATAAAAAGATATTATATGAATCGCCTAAACTAAAAGAAAGCAATAAGCTTCCAAAAGCAAGCATAATAGTATCAGCATACAATGAAGAAGGTACAATTGCCAACTGCATTGAATCATTAAAAAAAATAGACTATCCAAAAGAGCTCTATGAAGTAATAATTATAAATGACGGCAGCAAAGACAAAACAGCAAATATAGTAAGCAAATACCAAAGCAAAAATATAATTTTCATCGACAATGAAAAAAACAATGGAAAAGCAGCATGCTTAAATCAAGGAATTGGAAAAGCAAAAGGAGAATATATTGCATGCATGGATGCTGATTCAATAGTTCCAGAAGATATCCTAAAAAAGACTGTTCCTTATTTTGAAGACAATAAAATAGGCTCTGTTACTGTGTCTGTGGAAGTGATGCAGGCAAATAACTTCCTGCAAAGGATAATAAGGCTTGAATATTTGCTTGGCCTGTCATTATTCCTAAAGATATTTTCCCTGTTCAACTGCATCCACGTCACTCCTGGACCATTTTCCATATACAGGAAAAAGCTGCTTGATAATATAGGATATTTTGATACAAACAATATAACCGAAGACCTTGAAATAGCCTACAGGATCCATAAATCAGGATATAAGATTGCAAACTGCATGACAACTTCTGTAAAAACAATAACACCAAATAATTTTAAGGGGCTTTATAGGCAGAGAAGAAGATGGTATTCAGGAGCATTATTGACTTTATGGCAGCACAAGGATATTTTGATGAAGAACAAGGTTGGCCTTTTTGGCTATTTCATCCCGTATAATTACATGCTGATTGCATCAGGCCTCGGGCTGTTTATATTTTCAATATACCTTACCATGTCAAATACATTCAAGATCCTGTCTTATTATGCCCTGACCAATTATAATTTTTTCTCGAACTGGACATTTAATTTTGATGTTCTTGGGATCAGCTTGTTTGTGTTTTTTGGGATTTCAGGGATTCTTGGCATGGTTTTGTTGGTAACTTCCGGGCTGAATGCATCCAGAAACAGCCCAAAAAAGAAACCTTCATTATATTTAGGCTATTTCATGCTATTCCTGCTATACCAGGCATTTTGGCTTGCATCATTCTTTATCGTGCTGACAAAGAGAAAAGTAAGATGGTAATAAACAAGCGCATCTTCGTGATTGCAGGAATAATCACTATACTGCTGTTCATTTCTATCTACTCTTTGAATTTCTACATGAACACACAGCGTGAGGAGGTTGTGGTTGACAGGATGGAGCAGATTTTAGATGAGTATCAAGAAATCCAGGCATTATCATTGATGTCCGATGCATTCGGCAAGGAGATGACATGCTTATCATTAGAAAGCACCTTGTCCCATCTTGACAAGACATTGTGGGATACAGGCCTGAAAATTGACCAGTACAGGGAAGTTACCGAGCAGTTCATAACAGACCCATTCTACCTTAACCAGAAAAAGAAATTCAACAGGAATGAAGTCATATACCTTTCCATGCTGGAAAACATGAAAGAAGCATGCAATATCAACCAGTCAGTATTGCTTTATTTTTACAAGAAAAAAGAAGAATGTCCTGACTGTGATGCACAGGCATTTGTCCTGACAGACATAAACAAGGAAATAGATGATGAGATTGCAATATTCTCCTTTGACTCAAATCTTGAGCTTCCTTCTATAAATGCCCTTGCAGTCTTTTACAATATCTCATCATTTCCCTGCACTGTTGTTGAAGACCACACTTACTGCGGCCTGCACAACAAAAACGACATAGAAAATATTCTTTGCAAGTACAGAGATCATTCTATTTGCTAAAAAATGAAAGAATTCATCAAAAACAACAAGACATTTATCATCTTTATTTCAATAATATCAGTTGTATATTTCAGTTCCTTGTTTATTCACCATGATATCTGGTGGGATTCTGCAGTATTTTTGGGCATGGGAAAATATCTATGGTCTTTGGGAAATGTTGGATTGTGGGAAGCATCCAGGCCAATAATATGGCCATTATTACTTGGCTTTTTCTGGAAGCTAAACTTAAACCCAATAATTTTCGGGCAGATAACAGCAATACTTTTCAGCATTGGAACTATAGCATTAACTTATCTTATTGCTGTAAATATTTTTAACAAAAAAACAGCCTTAATTTCCTCATTATTCCTGTCATTATTTCCGACTTACTTTCTTTTTGCAAATATACTCCATACAGAAATCCCCTCTGCTTTTTTCACTCTTGTTGGAATTTATTTTTTCATTAAGAAAAAGCATAATTTGGCTGGATTATTGCTTGGAATTGCAGTTATGACCCGATTTTTCCAGATATTTTTGATTATTCCAATATTTTTAGTTTTATTTTATTCATTTTACAGAAAAAAAGTTTCAATGCAAAAATCAGCATTATTCCCCCTTTTCTTTTTATTACCTATAATCCCATACCTTATCTTGAATTATCTTCTTTACAATAACCCATTGCATCCTTTTTTATTACAGATATTTATGACTCAGAATACCGGGTTTGTTTTTAATGAGTCATTCTCATTTTATTTCATTAATTTATTTAAAGAAAATATTCTTATTTTGTTTGCATTGGTTGGATTATTCACAATTTTAAAAAAACCATCAAAAAACAGCATGCTTTTATCTTTAATATTCCTTTTTGGCTTTATTCCCTATAATATTATTGCCCACAAGGAGATGAGATTATTAATTCCTATCTTTCCTTTTATCGCTATTCTTATGTCTCATGGAATTTTTTATTTTGCAGATTCAGTAAAAAAATACAAAGTAATTTTATTATCCTTATTATCAATAATTTTCATAATTCAAGCTATGCCTCAGCTAAAATTCAATGCATATGAAGATAATTTAGATGATTTTTATGATTATATAAAAAAAACAGGAACAAATCCAAGATTATGGATATCAAACCCTGCATTTATTGTATTTTCAGATGCTAAAGCCGATGAATTGGTTTATTATCCTGCATATAATTCAGATAAAATTGATGATTTAATGCTTAATGTAGATAATGCTGATACTATCCTGTTGAATACATGCGACTTGCTGCCATGCCCGCCAAATGATTCAAATTGTGATAAAAAAAGCAGTGATTTTATTGACAATTTAAAGGAAAGGTTTATAACATCTTCTTATAGCAAAAATAGAGATTGTGAATATTATATATTTACATTCGGTTAAATTAGAAAAAATTAATAATCCCTCTTTATTACCTCAGTTATATGGAAAGAAATATAGAGAAATTGCCTACCGGAAGCAGGATTTTAGACGTTCTGCTAAATGGTGGCTATGAGCAGGACATAGCTACAACAATTTACGGCCCTGCAGGCTCTGGAAAGACAAACTTATGCATCTTATGCGCTGTTAATACAGCCAGATTAGGTAAAAAAGTCATCTATATTGACACTGAAAGTAATTTTTCTGTTGAAAGATTAAAGCAAATATGCTCATCCATAAATTTAAATTACAAAAAAATAATCAACTCAATAGTTTTCCTGAAGCCATCAACTTTTGAAGAGCAGAAAAATACTTTTGAAAAGCTGAAAGAGATGGTAAACAATAATATAGGCCTCATTATAATAGACACAATAGCAATGCTTTACCGCTTGGAGATTGGAAAGAATGATGATGTGTATGAAGTCAATCGTGAATTGGGAAGGCAGCTTGCTTACTTAAAGGAGATTTCAGCTAAAAAAAACATCCCTATACTGATTGTTAATCAAGTGTATGCAGACTTCGAGGATAAAGATAAAGTAAAGCTAGTCGGAGGAGATTTGCTAAAATACGCAAGCAAATGCCTGTTAGAATTGCAAATCACTCCCTCGGGAAACAGAAGAATCATCATAAGAAAGCACAGAAGCCTTAAGGAAGAAAAAGAAATAACTTTCAGGATAGTGGAAGGGGGAATTCTGGGAACAAAAGAAGGAAGAGGGTTTAAGTTGTTCTGATAAAAAATGCATATAACAACTTTCACTCATAAAATATTCATGAAAGATAATTATTTTAAAAAAATGAAAGAAAATATCAAACAGACAGTAAATTTAGAAACTTTTGACCAAGACCTAGATGAGATAATGATGCAATTCTATCCCGGGATAATTATTACTGGAAGGCATCGTGAGATAAAGAAAGTTAATCTAGGGGTAAGGAAATTTATTTATAAAGATTTAGAAAGAGAGGTATTGTTGAATTTTATAGTTCCATATAGAAGACTGTTCAGCTATGAAATCACGGGCTCTGATAGAAAACTTATTGAGAAAAATGAAATAGAAATTCGAAATAACCATATGAACTATAACTGATTAACTTGATTTCTTTCTAAATTGATTTCATTCCATTTCCACAAGTTTTTTAAACCAATATAGTTAACTTATTCTCTTTAAGGGTGGTTTAATTATATGGCAAATAATGAGGATAAGGAAGCAGTCAAAAGGCAGCATGCTAAAGGAAAGTTAACAGCAAGGGAAAGAATTAACATGCTCCTTGATAAAAACACATTTGTAGAATTAAATGAGCTTGTAGAGCTTAAAAGTAATAATTACAACCTGCAGGAAAAGAAGAAAGCAGGAGATGGAGTTATAACAGGCTATGGAAAGATAAACAACAGACCTGTTTGCATATACGCCCAGGATTTTACCTTTATGGGGGGCTCTATGGGGGAGATGCATAATTTGAAGATAGCATCAATAATGGAGCATGCTTTAAAAACAGGATGTCCAATCATTGGATTATTTGACTCTGGGGGAGCAAGAATCCAGGAAGGTATACATGGCTTGGACACTGGAGGAATTATCTTCAAAAACAACACATTAGCATCCGGAGTTATCCCCCAAATCTCAGTAATATTAGGACCTTGCGCAGGAATTGCTGTTTACTCGCCTGCTTTAACTGACTTTGTCTTCATGACAAAAAAAATCAGCTATATGTTCATAACAGGCCCTGATGTAATAAAAAGCATTACAGGAGAAACTATTGACTTTGACGGCCTGGGAGGATCTTTAGCCCATAATGAAAAAAGCGGGGTTGCAGACTTTATTGCAGAAAATGAAAAAGAATGCTTTGACATGATAAAGCTGCTGTTAAGCTATTTACCCCAGAATAATCTGGAAAATCCTGTTTTAATAGGCACAAATGACAATCCGGAAAGATTGAACAATAAACTGAAAAATTTGATCCCAAAAGATTCAAAAAAGACCTATGATGTAAAAGATGTAATAGAAGAGGTTGTTGACAAAAACACTTTTTTTGAAATACACCAATTATATGCCCAGAATGCAGTCATTGGCCTGGCAAGATTAAACAATAATGTTGTTGGAATAGTGGCTAACCAGCCAAAAATCCTTGCAGGATGCTTGGACATAAACAGCTCAAATAAAATTGCAAGGTTTGTAAGGTTTTGTGACAGCTTTAACATCCCTTTAATCAACTTAGTTGATGTTACTGGTTATTTGCCGGGTGTAGAACAGGAGCATAATGGAATCATAAAGCATGGAGCAAAAGTGCTGTATGCTTATTCTGAAGCAACTGTTCCAAAAATAAGCCTTGTAATGAGGAAAGCTTATGGTGGTGCTTACATTGCCATGGTTTCAAAGGATATGGGCTTTGACAAGGTTATTGCATGGCCAGATACAGAAATAGCTGTCATGGGAGCAGACCAAGCAATAAACATCATCCACAGAAAAGAGTTAAAGGGAAAAAATGCAGAAAAAATAAGAAAAGAAAAAGTAAAATCATACAAGGAAAAGTTCCTGAATCCATACGAAGCAGCAACACATGGCAAAGTTGACATCATAACAAATCCAAAAAACACAAGAAAGACTTTAATCAGCTGCCTTGAAATGCTTATGAACAAAAGGGAAAAAAGACCATCAAAAAAACACGGCAATATCCCGCTTTAAAAATGGAAAAGCTCACCATAAAGGTTGACGGAAAGGAATATGATGTCAGGGTTGAGGAAACAAATGAAGGCAAAATTCTGGTTCATTGCGGAGATGATGTTTATCAGGTTGATGCACCCTATAACAAAGAAGCGTCTATTTTCAATAAAGTAATAAAAAAAGAAATAGAGGAAAAAGGAAAATCTGTTGTAACAGCACCATTGCCAGGAACAATTTATGATGTAAAGGTAAAAAAAGGGGACAAGGTAAAAGAAGGCCAATCCTTAATTAAATTAATAGCAATGAAGATGGAGAATGATATAACTGCACCAAAACCAGGAACAATTAAAGAAGTAAAAGTAAAAAAGAATGATAATGTCAACAAAGACGATATTCTGCTGATTATTGCTTAATTTTTTCTGCGCCTTTCCACAAATAAGGAAACAAAGCTACTGCTGCTAAAACTTTAAGCATGTCTCCTGCAATGAATGGAATCAACCCGGCTTTTAAAACCCCAAAAAATGTAAGGCTTGGCAAAGCAGCTGCTAACCAAGGTAGCCCAAAAGCATAGATTATCACTTCCCCAACCAATAGAACCAGTAAAACTGATTTCCATGTTCTTCCATATCCTTTCTCAATCAAATAGCCAACTGCAAAAGCTGCAAAAATAAAGCCAACAATATAGCCTCCAGTAGGTCCAATAAAAACAGGCAATCCGGAGTTAAATCCTGCAAACACTCCCAATCCCAATAAACCAGCTAAACCATAAGCTATAAGTGCTACTGTCCCTCTTAATGAGCCAAAGAAAAAAGCTATTGTAAATACTCCAAAAGTCTGCATTGTTATAGGCACCGGCCATAAAGGAATCCGGATATTGGCCATAGCTGCCAAAAAGACAACACTGAATGCAATCATAAGAATATCCAAAAAAACATTTCTCTGGTGAAAGAATGCTTCATACAGTGTTTTATATTTTACTTCATGTATCATAAAATCACCTCTTACCATTAGTTTTATTTCCAAATAATATTCCAGCCAATACATTCAATGCCCATGCCTGCAAAACACTGATTTGATGAAAATTGCCAAAAACAAAATTCCAGAGCCACATAACCGGAAATGCCAATACCAGTCCCACTATGCCACTGATTAAGACGACAAGAACTATAGTATACGCCATTTCCAGCATTTTCTTCAATACAGGAACTTGATCTATGAATGTCATATTCATTAGTCTTTGTGTGTAATATTTAAAAGTTTTGATAGAATTTTAAAAAAAACAATAAAATCCATGTTATTTGGGAAAAACACTAAATAACAAAAATATCTCCTTCAGTTATTTTCCTGATTTTCCCATTTTTCAATTTTATTGTTAAATTACAATCTTTATCTATATTAACTGCTTTTCCAGTATATTTTCCTGCAAGAGTCTTTACCTTTACATTCTTGCCTAATGTATGAGAATATTTTTTCCAGATTTCAATTATTTTACTATATTTTTTATTTTTATAACTAGAATAAAGAATATTAAATTCTTTTAATAGGATGTTGGAAACTTTTTTAATGTCAAATTTTTTATTTAACTCTAAGTTTAATGAAGTTGATTTATTAGCAAGATTTCCGGGAAAATTTTTTTGATTAACATTAAGCCCTATTCCCACTAAAGCATAGCTTTCCTTGCCTGAAATAGTTTCTGTTAAAATACCGCATATCTTCTTATCGTTAACCAGCACATCATTAGGCCACTTTACATCAGCTTTTAAATTTGATAATTTCATTATCGACTTTGCAACAGAAACAGAAGCAATTAAAGTTAAATACCTTGCTTTTTCCAGATTATTTTCCTTCAGAAGCAAAGTCATATACAAGCCGCCTAAATCAGAATCCCATCTTCTGTTAAACCTACCTCTTCCTTTTTCCTGCCTTTCTGCAATTATTGCTAAATTATGATACCCTTTTTTTGCAAATTCCCTGGCTTTATCGTTAGTAGATGTTAATTTTTTGAAATTTAATGTTCTGAACATTTTCATTAATTTGTCTCTTGCCCCATCGCTTCCTGCCTTCCGGCCATAACCCACTGATTAGGCTTGTTATTCTGATGGTTTTTCTTTTCCATGTATTTGGAAACTGTAGTGCTGACAACTATTATTTTTTCTTCGTTAGTTAAAGCTTTTCTCTCTTTCCTGCAGTGCTTTTTTACAGACTCAAGAATATTGTTTTTTTCTATGAATGATGTTGTAAAATGGCCGTTAATGAAATTTTTATTCTTTAACACTGCCAGATGGAAGGGTATTGTTGTTTTTACCCCGCTTATCAGATATTCATGTAATGCTCTTTCCATCCTTGCTATTGCCTCATGCCTGTTATTTCCATGGCATATGAGCAAAGATATCAGTGAATCATAATGGGGCAGCACTTTATAGCCTGAATGGCATATGCTATTAATCCTTATGCCCGGCCCTCCAGGAGGTATGTAATTGGTCACAGTCCCTATAGAAGGGGAAAAGCCATTCAATGGGTCTTCAGCATTAACCCTACACTCAATTGCCCATCCATCTAATTTTATGTTATCCTGGTTGAATGCAAGCCTTGCGCCTGAAGCCAGCTTTATCTGCTCCTTGACAAGATCAATTCCAGTCACCATTTCTGTAACTCCATGCTCAACTTGTATCCTTGTATTCATCTCCATGAAATAGAAATTTTTATTTTTGTCAATTAAAAATTCCACTGTGCCTGCGCCTTCATATTTTGTTGCAGACACTGCCCTGACTGCTACACTGCCCATCTTCTCTCTTAATTCTTCGTCTAATTCCGGGCTAGGCGATTCTTCCACAAGCTTCTGGTGCTTTCTTTGAATGCTGCAATCCCTCTCTCCCAGATGCACAACATGCCTGTATTGGTCTGCAATTATCTGGAATTCTATATGCCTTGGCTCCTCAATGTACTTCTCCATATACAGGGTTTGGTCTCCAAAAGAAAGATGAGCTTCTGCTACAGCACTGTCATAAGCATTTTCAAGATTTTCTTTATTTTTTACTATCCTCATTCCTTTGCCGCCGCCTCCTGCTGCAGCCTTCACGATTACAGGATAACCAATCTTCCTTGCAACTTTAATCGCATGCTTTTTATTTTTAAGCGCTTTCTTTGTGCCTTCTATTATCGGAACTTTAGCCTTTAGCATTGCCTTTTTTGCCATTACCTTGTCGCCTAAAAGCTCTATTGTCCTGGATGAAGGCCCTATAAACTTGATTTTATTCTTCTCGCATAACTTGGCAAATTTTGCATTTTCAGCAAGAAATCCATATCCGGGATGTATTGCGTCAGCCTTCGTCTTTTTTGCGATATTTATTATTTTGTTTACATCAAGGTAGCTTGTCTCATTTCCAATGCAATAAGTCTTATCTGCAAATTTTACTGCAAGGGTATTTTTATCGGGCTTTGAATATACTAGCACAGTCTCTATTCCAAGTTCCCTGCAGGCTCTTATTACTCTCAAAGCAATCTCCCCTCTGTTTGCTATCAGGACTCTCTTAAACTTTTTTTCCTTTGAAAGAATTGTATAATCCTTTTCGCTTATGCTTCCTGCACTAAGGCCTTTAGCAATCATGTCCATGAATGTCTGGGAAGACCTGCTGCCAACTATTTTTCTTAGCTCACGTTCATTAACATTTGGGATTTTTTTTATTAGGCTGGATGTGATTGTCTCTCCAAAATCCTCAAATTTGGTTTTCTTGAATATTCTCTTTCTTTTATCGATTGTAACAATATTGCTTTTAATCAAGGCATCAATTTCGTCATGCACTAAAGGAGCAGTTTTTTTAATGCTGTTGAATGCTTTTCTAAATAATCTAAAAGAATACTCCACAGGAACAAGTCCTTTATTTAAAGTTCCAACTACTCTCTTCTTAATGCTTATTGATGTGTTGTTCTTTTTCCTCGCCATAAGCCAAAGTAGGGGTTTTCAGTATATAAATATTTGCAACGAAAGTTATTTAAATTGGCATAAGTTAGTCGGAACATGAATCAGATAGACAAATTTAAAGACAGCAATGGAGAAATTAATAGGGATAATATCAAAAAAATAATACCTTATGATGATCCTTTTTTAATGTTTGACAGAGTTTTAAAGCTTGACAAAAAAAATATTGTAGCAGTAAAGGATGTAAAAAAGGAAGAAGAATATTTTAATGGCCACTTCAAAGACTTTCCTATAATGCCGGGCGCTTTAATTGTGGAAGGAATTGGCCAGGCTGCAACCATGCTTGTAAGGTATAATATAGAAAACCATGAGGAAAAGGATATTCTGGCTTACAAGATAAGAAGCGCTAAATTTTCAAGGCCTGTTTTTCCAGGCAATCAGATTAGATATGAGGTAAAGCTTGGGTTTAAATTCAAAAAAGTTGCTTTTGCAAGCGGAAAAGTTTTTATTAAAGATAAATTAGTTTCAGAAGCAAAGATGGTTTTGGCAATGGTTAATAAAAAAAGGTTCAGGGAAAAATTCAGCTCTAAAAAATAATAAAAAAATTCTTTTGAGTTAAAATGCACTATATACAAGGAATAGGAATGACAAAATTCAGTATTGAAGATAAGAATACTATGGATTTTGCGCAGGAAGCAATAAAACTTGCTTTAGATGATTCAGGATTAAGCATAAATGACCTTGATGCTGTTGTTGTTTCAAATACCGATAGCCGGATAAATGGGGAAAGGCAGAGGCACTTTAACTCGTTTCTGAGCAGCTTTTTCAGGAAAAACATGCCGATAATAAGAGTACCAGCTGTATGTGGTGGTGGTGGGGCTGCTTTATGGACTGCCTTAAGAAATGGATATGATAATGTCCTTGTTTTAGGCGCGGATAAAATTGCCACAAACACATCACAAAATGTAACAGACCAGATTCTTGAAGCTGCAGACAAGACCTATGAGCAGGATGAAGGCATGATATTTCCGGCTCAGAATGCTCTAGTTGCCCAGCAGCATTTTTTAAAATATAACAGCAATGAAGATGATCTTGCCATGATTGCGTTAAAGAACCATGAGCATGCTTTTCTTAACCCTAAGGCAATGTTTTATAAAAAAAAGATTACACTTGATAAGATAAAATCCAGCCCAATAGTTGCAAGCCCTTTAAGGCTGTTTGACTGCAGCATAAGTGTAAATGGGGCTGCTGCCTGCATCATAGGAAAGAAAAAAAGCAATGTCAAGATTTCCGGCTCAGGATTATCTGTTGATTACATGACAACTTTTGAAAGAAAAGACATGATTACATGGAATGCGACAAAAAAAGC
>CEQE01148414.1_pt1 | contig 29559 bp, 27 predicted proteins | sample 356201 | NCBI WGS metagenome assembly CEQE01 (sample SAMEA2619970, study PRJEB7988) | marine metagenome | biome: marine biome (ENVO:00000447); feature: mesopelagic zone (ENVO:00000213) & marine oxygen minimum zone (ENVO:01000065); material: "saline water (ENVO:00002010), including plankton...
GATCAGTTTGAATGGCGCACTCTGGATTATGTAAGAGTAAAAGGAAGAACCAAACCCGTACACACATATGAACTGCTTTCCGAAAAGGGTAAGCTGAATGAGACCTATAATGAGTTGCTGCCTTTATTTCAGGCAGGTGTGGATCATTACCTGAAACAGGAGTGGAAGAAAGCACAAAAGTGTTTTGAAGCGTCAGAGAAAATGGAAGATATGTTTCCCACACGTCCCACTAACCCGAGCCGTGTGTACATTGAGAGGTGTAAATATTTCATTGAGAATTCCCCGGGTAAAGATTGGAACGGCGTGTGGACATTAGCAAAAAAATAGTGATATAGAATTTTCAATTACTGAGAATTTCTTTTTTTATTTCATTTACCCAGTTTAATTGTTTACTAATATTTTTTGTTGCATTTACACATTTATTATGTCGAGGACATACAGAACTACGGGGGCATATAATCTGGGTATAATTTTCTAAACAATCCTCTATCCAGCCGATGTTTAAAACACGGGATGCAGAAAGGATGTCTTGGGATATCGATTTTGGGATTTTTGATTTACTAAGATTGTTATTACAGGCATTATCAATTTCAGAAATGATTTCACCGGAGTCTAATCCATGAGATTCCATCATAGGCGCCAAATCAATTCCAACTGAAACAATATGTTTGTTACCGGAAGCATCTTTGAGAGTTGTTGCAATGCATGCATATAAATTGGACCGGTTGTAGTTTTTTAATAGAGACAATTGAGCGCTTGTTTTATCTTTGGTAGAGTCGGAGGCAAGTTTAAAAATAGCCCAATGCTGGCACGGATCTTCGCCGGGTGAAATTGTTCCCCACGGAAGTGAAATTCCATTGCCTCTATAAACAGCGCGAAGGTGGTTGGGAGGATATACGTCAAAATAGTGCCAAAACCTGTAAGGTGATACAGAAGTCATTCTCCTCATGACTACAGAGGGGGTGAGATGAATCTGATCCCCGGCAAAGATATCGTATCCCTTTTGGGTGAGGAATCTACGGAACGGTTGTCTTGGACATAACAGTGCTCCTGCAAAAAAACTGCATTCAAAGTCTCTCCATGCAATCAGGATATCCTGTTGTGTCATATGAGATGTTTGATCAGGTGAAGGTCTAGGGGAACCTCCTAATTGACCTCCTGTTGCATGATTTGATAAAATACCGTCGCCACCATGAAGTATCATGTGTGCAAGATGTAGAGCTAATTCATATTTAAGACGATTCTTCTGGATTTGAAGTTGACTATTGATGAAAACTGTGTTTGGTGGTTCAAAAAATGATCTGAAAAATGTATTAACTTCAAATCCTTCATCGTCAGTTGTTTTGAATGGGTGTTTATTGAACCATTTTATTTTCAACCCATGGTTATGCACCAGTTTTAGTAATTGATTTGCAGTCAGGGGGAATCGTTTTTTGCTGATTTCATCGGCAATTCTTTCCAGGTCAGGAAACTGATTTTGATTTTTTTCCTGATACGCACGGATAAGAACATGTGCAAATTGCCTTCCGTGAATATTTGCCTGAGAGAGCAATTCGGGGATGGATATTTCGAGTAAATCTTTTGTGAATAATACTCCTGGTTCAAGTCTCAATCGATTTGTGCCATCCATGTCTTCACCCTTTTTTAGGGATTCAGGGCGTATACTGTCATCGATAAACCAGGAAATTTCTTTTTGAAAAATGGATGCAAGTAAATCCAGCAATTTCTGGGATGGAAACCGTCTACCTGTTTCGATTAAACTTAAGTATGAAATAGAAGGTGAAGTAGTTGTATCTACCTGCATGCACCTATTTACGAGATCCTCCAGAGTCATGCCGTGTCGATGCCTGAGCATGCGGATTTTGGTCCCCAGAAAATGAGTCTTCCTTGGTAATAGTTTTAATTTCATTTGTAAAATTTACACTGTAAAATTTTCTTGTATAGAATTTACACACATTTTATAGTTTTTAAAAGTAACTTTACTACGCATTAGAGGTAAGCAAGATATAGAATCAATCAACAGTTAATTAGAAAAATGAAAATGGAAAGTAGCACAAATTATACAATGAGAACTGATTTTATTGAACACCAAGTATCATTTCCTGGGTCAGCGCTTAAGATGGAAGGTATTGATGTCGTGGGTGATATGAATGCGGTATTTGAAGAGATATTGACTCCAGAAGCGTTACGGTTTGTTGCAAAGCTTGAGCGCAAGTTTTCTCTCAGGAGGGTTGAATTACTTGACCGGAGAAATGAAATTCAGGAAAAAATTAATAACGGACATCTCCCTCATTTTCTACCTGAAACAAAAGATATTAGAAATTCGGAATGGCATGTTGCGCCTCATCCTCACGATTTAGATGACAGGCGTGTTGAGATTACAGGACCTGTAGAACGGAAAATGATTATCAACGCCTTGAACTCCGGATCAAAAGTGTTTATGGCTGATTTTGAAGATTCAAATTCTCCCACTTGGTCTAATGTTATTGATGGACAGATCAATCTGAGAGATGCGGTGAACCGTACCATTTCATTCACGAAACCTGATGGGAAACAATATACATTGAATGATGAAACTGCTACACTTGTAGTAAGACCAAGAGGATGGCACCTTGAAGAGAAGCAAATTATTGTTGATGGTTCGCCTATCTCCGCTAGTATCCTCGATTTTGGGCTTTACTTTTACCACAATGTGAAAGAATTATTGCAAAAAGGGACAGGCCCCTATTATTATTTGCCCAAATTGGAAAACCATCTGGAAGCAAGACTGTGGAATGATGTTTTTGTCATGGCTCAAGAGGAATTGGATATTCCGGTAGGCACCATCAAAGCAACCGTCCTTATTGAGACAATATTGGCTGCTTTTGAAATGGATGAGATCCTTTATGAGTTGCGGGACCATTCCACCGGACTGAATTGTGGACGTTGGGACTACATTTTCAGTTTCATTAAAAAATTCAGAAATCGGTCTGATTGTATTTTACCTGATCGGGCTGAAGTGACCATGCAGAGGCACTTTATGAAATCCTATGTGGACTTATTAATTAAAACCTGTCACCGCAGGGGTGCGCACGCCGTGGGCGGAATGGCAGCACAGATTCCTATTAAACAAGACTTAGCTGCCAATAAAACTGCCATTGGAAAAGTTAGAGAAGATAAAGACCGCGAGGTAAAAGCAGGTCATGATGGTACCTGGGTAGCGCACCCGGGATTAATATCTATTGCTCTGGATGCATTCGATGCGGTAATGACTTCGCAAAATCAATTGAATGTTCTAAGGGAAGAAGTTTCAGTTTCTGCCGAGGATTTATTGAAAGTTCCCCAGGGCAACGTTACTGAAGATGGCATCCGGACAAATATTCGTGTTGGGATACATTATCTTGAATCCTGGCTCCGAGGCAATGGTTGTGTTCCACTCTATTATTTGATGGAGGATGCTGCTACTGCGGAGATTTGCAGATCTCAACTCTGGCAGTGGATTCATCACAATGCAAAAATGAATGATGGCAGAAGTGTCACAGTGAAATTATTTAAAGAAATGTTGGCTGAAGAATTGGATACTATTGAAAAAGAAGTGGGCAGTGATCGATTCAGAACGGGTAAGCATGATCTTGCTACAGACTTGTTTACTGAAATGATCACTACAGAAGAATTCGATGATTTCTTAACCATACCGGCATACGAACATATTTGAAACTAAGGAGTAATCATGAACAGAAATAATCATAGTGAAGAAGTATTTTACAATCACAGATGGGAAGGAATAGAAAGAATGTATTCTTCTGAAAGTGTAGAAAAATTAAAAGGGACCTTGCAGATTAAGCATACTCTGGCTGAAAATGGAGCGAATCAGTTATGGAATCTCCTTCACACAGAAGATTATATCAATGCACTGGGTGCCCTCTCAGGGAACCAGGCGGTACAAATGGTTAAAGCTGGTTTGAAGGCAATTTATTTAAGTGGCTGGCAGGTTGCAGCAGATGCAAATCTTGCAGGTCAAACTTATCCCGATCAAAGTTTATATCCTGCAAACAGTGTTCCTAATATGGCGAGAAGAATTAATATGGCATTGCAGCGCGCAGATCATATCCACCATTCTGAAGGAAATGACAATATCAATTGGTATACACCAATTATAGCCGATGCGGAAGCAGGATTCGGCGGACCTCTAAATGCATTTGAACTGATGAAAGCAATGATTGAAGCAGGCGCTGCCGGGGTTCATTTTGAGGATCAACTTTCATCGGAGAAAAAATGCGGTCACCTGGGTGGGAAAGTATTAATCCCAATAAGCCATTTTATTCGTACCTTAAATGCTGCACGCCTGGCATCGGATGTATTGGAAGTATCCACAGTGCTCATTGCAAGGACAGATGCAAACAGTGCAAAACTCATTACATCAGATGTTGACCCGAGAGATGAAGAGTTTCTGGTTCATGAGCGTACTCCTGAAGGATTTTTCAAATATAAAGGCGGCCTGGATTCCTGTATATCGCGTGGATTGGCTTATGCTCCTTATGCAGATATGCTCTGGTTTGAAACAGGTACTCCTGACTTGGAAGAAGCAAAAAGATATTCAGAAGCAATTCGTGAAGAATTCCCCGGGAAACTTCTTGCGTATAATTGTTCACCATCGTTCAACTGGAAAAAACGCCTCGATGATACCACTATTGCTAAATTCCAGCGGGAGTTGGGAGCTATGGGGTACAAATTCCAGTTTGTAACGTTGGCAGGTTTCCACGCACTCAATTATTCAATGTTTGATCTTGCACGGAGTTATAAAGATGAAGGGATGACAGCTTATGTTGAGTTACAACAAAATGAGTTTGCCCAGGAAGTGAATGGATACACTGCCACAAAACATCAGCGGGAAGTAGGCACGGGTTATTTTGACCTTGTCTCCCAGGCAGTTTCTGGCGGCAAGTCGTCTACAGCTGCCATGGTAGGATCTACAGAAGAAGAACAGTTTGAAGAAAAATAGATGGGAACAGTTGGGTTAAAAAGAATGAAGCCAATTTCTATATTGATCTTGTTGTCACTGGTATTCTCACAGGATATCCGTTATTTGGATGAAGTATTTGAAAACGTAACGAAGACAGAAAATGTTGTTTATGGCAATGCTCCAGATTTACCCTTCATCTTTCTTTTTGAATGGAACACGTATGACGTTGATTTGGATATGGATATTTATGAGCCTGAAGGAGACACAGAAACCCAGCGGCCAGTCATCATTTTTGTTCATACGGGGTCATTTTTTTCAGGTCACAATGAATTGGATGATGTTGTAGCATTAGCTGAAACAGCTGCAAAGAGAGGGTATGTCGCAATCAGTATGAACTACCGTTTAGGAATAAATATTCTTAGTTCTTACAGTGGGGAACGTGCAGTTTACAGGGGGGTTCAAGATGCGAGTGCTGTAATTAGGTATCTTCGTGAATTCAATGAAGAATATAAAATAGATTATGATAATATTTTCTTATGGGGTACAAGTGCCGGTTCGTTAATCTCACTGCATTTAGCGTACGCTGATGATGATGAAAGACCTGAGTCAACGTATGGAGGTGGAGGGGATCCTGATCTTGGATGTATGGATTGTGAAGGCAATTCATATGATCATAATGGTCGTCCAAAAGCTATTGTGAGTTGCTGGGGTGCTATTGGTGATTTAGACTGGATTGAGCAGAGTAATAATGTACCAGCAAAAATGTTTCATGGCACTGCTGATCCTGTGGTTCCGTATGATGAAGGTTACCCTTTTACACTAGATATTTTATTACCATGGTGCTATGGTTCATATCTTATAAATAATAGACTAAATGAAGTAGGTATATATAGCGAATATGAAGGTGAGGTCGATCAATTACATGAATATTGGGGCACTGTGAATGGAAACTGGTTTGGTGGACCTAATGAATATTTTGAACAGATTAAAAATGAAGGTTTTTCCTTTTTATATGATCAACTAGATATAGATAATGAAATGACAGCACAGTACCAGCACCAGGATAATTGGAATTTGGTAGGACTTCCATTAGATGTTGAAGATAATCATTATTTAGCACTTTTTCCTGACGCCTGGGAAGGAACTTTATTTTCATATACGAACACATACGAACAAGCGGAATATCTAGAAACTGGAGAGGGATATTGGTTGAGATTTCAAGATGCCGGTTCAAACCAGATTACTGGTATTCAGTTTTCATCCATAACAGTTCCAATAAATGAGGGATGGAACCTGATTACAGGCCCCAGTCTTATTGCGGAAATTATTGATACTGATAATATATTGATGGAAGGTACGTTGTATGGCTACAATAGTGATAGTGGATATTATAGTACAAATGAATTGGAACCAGGCATAGCGTATTGGGTAAGAGCCAGCGCTGATGGTGAGATACAGATTGTAAGTACGGGAACTTCTAATCCAGTCCCTGAAGATAAAAAGTTTGAGTAATTTCACTAACTCACAATAAAATTAATCGTTTTTTAGGTTTCTGTTTTTTATTTGTATCTATTGGTCTTGCTGATTGTGGTATAACATATATTTTGATGTTTCGTACAACAAATTTGTTTTCTGTTTAAATTTTTCATAGATCAAGGGTTTTAAGTTTTTTACATCTTCAATGGGGTTATCACTCCACAAATCATGCAGGCTGTCCCATGATCCATTATCAAAAATTTGAAGATAATATTTCTGCCCGATAGCACCGTAACTTTTCGGTGAATACTTTTTATTAATTATAAGAGCGACTCTTTCATCATCTGGTTCATTATTTAATCTATTTGTACCTAATGTTTGATTTGTAAATGGAATACCAAGGTAGGCAGTTAATGTTGGCATTAAATCCGGTAAACTGCAGACTGTTTCGATAGTTTGTGCCGAACCTATATTCGAGGGATCATAAATAATAAAGGGTACATGATAAGATCTAAGCTTTAAGTCATAGTCAGATGGCTGCATATGATGGGCTCGCGGGTCAGATGTGCCGTGATCACCAAAAAGAACAAAAACAGTATTTTCAAAGTAGGACGACTCAGATGCGAGTCTGAAAAATTCTCCAATCGAGTGGTCCAGAAACCGCATGGCATTGTACTGAGCCAGTGATCTGAATCCGGCATTTTTGATTTGATCTTCCGGAATATCCAATATTTCAAAACCTGTGTTATTGTCAGGAATGGTATAAGGACGGTGATTGGTGGCTGTTTGTACAATGGCGAAGAAAGGTCTGTCCTTAGATTCTTTCAAAAATATCTCGTGCGCTTCCCTCAAAAGATCGAGATCAGAAATTCCCCAGACATCAATACGCGGTCTGTCAAAATCGCCCAGTTCTGTCAGATGTAAATCTTTAATGTTGTAGGTGATCAACCCCCGAATGTTTGCCCAACTTGCACTGCCTCCGATGATATAATGTTTTTTGTAGTTTTTGAATTCTGTTATAATAGTGTACTGATCTGAAACCAGCGGATTTCGGGAAGATGTTTTAAATTTTGCCACGTCCGGAATTCCTGTGATGAGGGTGAAAACTGAGCGGGCTGTTCCGACATTTGGCACGTAAAACCGGCTGAAAAAAAGTCCTTCTTCGGTAAGCCGGTCAAGATTAGGTGCCGGATTTAAAGGATTTCCTAAAATACCGAGACGATTAGCACTAACCGATTCGAGGAAAATGATAACAACATTGGGCTGTTTACGTTTTATGTTTTCTGATGCAGGTTCAACTGTACGGTCAAAATTCAGTAAACTCTGATCTGGATTATCAACCTTCAAATATTCGGCAATCAAATCGTAATGACTTTTTATATAGTCCAGGTCATAATCCTTTTCACTGAATTGCATGGTATCATAAAAATAGAGTACAGGGTTTAACGCCATGGCGGAAATAAAAGGATTCCTGCTGAAAAAGGCATTACTCCACCTAAGAGCATATTGAGAAAAGGACCCCCAGCACCCAAATAGAAAAAATAAACTGCAAAAAACAATACCCAACACTTTTTGTTTTGTTGGGATCACCCTTGATGGAATTATTAGGGTTTTTTGAGTGATTATTTTTTTAACAAAGGTAAGCCCTGCAAAGATGAACAAGAATAGAACAACCACCCAAAATACCGGGTAACTCTCCCAGATCATATTCAGTGAGATTACCGGATTTTCCAGAAAACTTACTGCAGATATTTCCAGTCGTCTATCGAGATAGCTGTAGTGTCCGAAGTCTGCAATGTAAAAAAATAACAAAACCATTATTGATAGTAACCAATAAAGGAGAGTAAGTTTTCTAATAAAATGAGACTTGACCGAATTAATAAATGGTATTGATGACAACAAAATGATTGGAAGGGCTGAAATGATGGCAAGTCTTAAGTCAAACCGAAGACCAATAAAAAGCGCCTTCATTATTTCAGAAAATTGAAATGCATCTGAAATATCTATAAACGAAAAATAAAATATTATCCGAAAGATTATAAATAGACTAAAGTAAGCACCTATAATTCCCATAAAATATTGAATCCTGCGCGAGTGGAAAAATGTAGAATTCACTATTTTGGGTTTCTTATTTTCACCCTAACGGGATACAAAATAAGTATTTTGTGTAATAATTTCAGCAAGAATTAATTGATCGAAAAATGCGGGAAATTGGTGGGTGATTACAAAAATGAATACACCACTGAAAACTAAATAAGGCGCAAACGGTATTGGCCTGTTTCGGTCGAACCCTTTAACAATTGAGATACAAATCCAGGCAATCAGACCAAGAAAGGAAGCCAAGAAAAGTGTACCAATCATGCAAATTGGTCCGAGCCATGCTCCGAGAACCAACCCAAGCTGGAGATCTCCCCAACCCATTCCCTGCCGATGAGTAAACAACCAAGTGAATCCCATAATAAGCGCAGGAAGGAAAACACCTGCAACAATTCCGAGCAATATCTGATTTAAAGCAAACAGGTTGAAACCTACAGCACCAGTGATTAAAACGATGATGCCAGCAACTATTAAATCAAGTGGTACCATTAAGAGCTTTGCATCAATCCAGGCAATGGTTATAAGTATTGAAATGATTAAACTTGATACCACCGCATCGGGAATGTTCATAGTAGAAAATGCCCAACCCCAGATTAATCCGTTGGTTAACTCAACAGCAGGATATTGAAGTGATATAGTCTTCCTGCATTCAGCACATTTTCCTTTTTGCAAAATAAAGGACAGGATAGGAATATTCCTGTAAAATGGAATTGTTTTTTTACAATTTGGGCAATGGGAACGGGGCTTAACAATTGATTCTTCAAGCGGCAGTCTGTAGATGATAACATTAAAAAAACTTCCTGAAATCGTTCCAAGAACGAAAAATATTCCAAATGTCATAAAAGTTTAAAGGCCTGATTGAAGTGCGGCGCCAAGGGAGAAAACAGGAAGGTAGGTAATCACAACCATGACGGCAATGACAACTCCTACCATGAGAATTAACATAGGTTCAATTAGAGTTGTCATTCGTTCAACCAGTGCGTTGACTTGTTTGTAGTAGTAGTCTGCTGCCCGGTCTAAAAGTGTATCCAATTCCCCTGTTTCTTCACCAGTTGCTGACAACTGCAATAAAATAGAGGGGAATACTTCAGTTCTTCTCAGGGCAGTTGTAATATTAAATCCGTCTCTGATGTATTCGGTTGCCTCGCCGATTGCTCTTTCGTACACTCGATTACCAACGATTATTTTTGCCAGTTTCATTGAATCTATTACAGGTACACCTGCACCGAACAAAATTCCGGATGTTTTCGCAAATTTGTTTAAAATGGATTGATTTACCAATGATCCGAACACTGGAGTTTTCAATTTTATAGAATCTATTAGAAAACCACCCCGTTGAGTTTTTGACATGATCCAGATACCAAAAATCATCAATAACAGAATGAAAGATAATGATTTAAAATTCATGCTTAACCACTGGCTGAATGCCACCAGCTTTTGTGTCGCAACTGGCAAGTTAGCTCCTAATTGGGCATATACATCTGAGAACATAGGGATAATCCACGTAAACATTACCGTCATCATAGCAACCAGAAAACAAATCATGAATATGGGGTAGGTCATGGCTGAACGTACTTTCCTTCGAACATCATCCAGATTTTCAAGATAGGTGGCCAATTGGTCCAGGATTTCATTCAGATTACCACTGACTTCCCCTGCACTGGTGAGTGCAACAAATAAATGAGAAAATACTCCGGGATGACGTTCCAAAGCTTCTGATAGTGATAATCCTTTACGAATATTTTCACTGACATGAGTAAGGACCTTCTTTAATCTAGGGTGTTTTTCTTCACTTGCCAAACCGCTTATCGCTCTTTCCAGCGTTAACCCTGCAGCGTACATAGTGGCGAGCTGGCGGGTGAAAAAGACCAAATTGCTGAGCGGGATGCGGTTTTTAATCCGTTCAATAGATAAATTGATTTCATCAATAAAGGGGCCAATAAAATCCCAACTTGTGTCTATCTCCTTCAATCGGACAATAATTTGTCCATTTGAAGAAAGTTTTTTCATAGCAGCATCAAGGTTGTCTGCTTTTATTTCACCTTCTTTGCGTGCGCCGCTTTCATCTTTTAATAAATATGAAAAAGCCGGCACTACAAATCCTCAACAGTGGATCGAAGAACCTCCGAAATAGTTGTTTTACCATCCAGCGCTTTCTTAATACCGCAGTCCCTCAACGTGATCATACCATCCTCTACAGCTTTCTTACGAATTTCATCTTCATTGCTATTATCGTAAATTAAACCTCTAATTCCACGGGACATGGCAATAAGTTCAAAAATACCAGTCCTTCCATGAAACCCGGTTTGCCTGCATTGACTGCATCCTTTTCCGTGCACCAATTGTTTTCCGTTTAGCCTCGATTTATCAAGCTTGATTCGATCCAATTCTTCCTGAGACGGGGTATATTCTTCTTTACAGTTTTTACAAATCGTTCTGACAAGTCTTTGCGCCATAACCAGATTCAAACAGGAGCCGACCAGAAATGGTTTAATACCAATATCCAGTAAACGTGTTATTGTGGATGCGGCGTCATTTGCATGGACTGTCGAGAAAACAAGATGTCCTGTGAGTGAAAATTTGACAGCAATATCTGCTGTTTCTTCATCCCGGATTTCACCTATCAGAAGTATATCGGGATCCTGCCTGAGTATGGACCGGAGGGATGAAGAAAAAGTCAGCCCTATACTTTCATGTACCTGAACCTGATTAATTTTATCCATTTGATATTCTACGGGATCTTCAACGGTAGTTATGTTTAATGCGTCATTTTTTATTTCTTTTAAAGATGCATATAGACTGGTGGATTTACCAGAACCTGTTGGACCTGAGGCGACAATCATTCCATAAGGCTGGGCAATTACTTTTCTGAAGATTTTGTATGTACTTTCTTCAAACCCAAGGATACCGAGGTTAAAGCCGAATTCGGATTTATCCAGAAGTCGCATGACTGTTTTCTCTCCGTATACTGTAGGTAAAACCGACACACGGACATCAATTTCCCTGTTGGTTGCCTTTATTGTAAACCGGCCGTCCTGAGGTAATCGCCTTTCAGCAATATTCAGATTAGACAAAATCTTTATTCGAGTTACCAATCCGCTAAGGGAAGAAATAGGGGGTGTCATAATAGTTTGAAGAACACCATCAATTCGGATTCTGACGATGACTTTATCTTGTTGTGGCTCCAGATGAATATCAGTGGCTCTCTCCTTAATAGCTTCCTGTAAAATCAGATTAACAAGTTTGACGATAGGTGCATCTTCAGAAGAAGCTTTATCTGGAGACAGATCAACTTCCTCTTGATTATCTTCATCACCTGAAATGACTTTAATGCTTTCAAACGTTTCTTCAACTTCACCTGCCTGGCGAATCTTCCCATAGATTTGGTCCAACGCACGATTGAGCGCCGAAGGACCGGCAACCAGTACTTTGGGATTTAGATCGGTCAGCCGTTTCATAGAATCCAATGCCACCAGATCTTCAGGATCTTCCATTGCAACGACAATGGTTGAATCGGTTTTCCGCAAGGCTAAAATCATATATTGCCGTGCAAAATCTTCAGGAATAAGTTGAACAACTTCCTGATCTGCTGAAAAGAGTTCTTCCTCATGTACTTTTTCGTAACCCAACTGCATAGAATAGACGGTAATCAAATCTTCTTCTGTAATTAATCCCTTTTTCAATAGAATAGTGCCAAGTTTTTCTTTGCTTGTTTTTTGGTCGGAAAGTGCAACTTCTAATTGACCACCATCAATTTTTTTCAGATGGACAAGAATGTCACCAATTTTCTGAAACTGTGGATTGAATTCGTGTTCCATTTGTTACCGTTGGTAGGTTCTAACGAGAAGAATTTCCAGTGGAGCACTTGTTATTGCCTGTGGGATTAGTAACTGAGCCACTACCGTTGAAGTGAAATCCTCGTAGGTTTGTGGATCGCTGTTTGGAACAGGGGAACATATGCCTTGATCGTACTCAACTGTAAAAGTAACTGTACCAGTTGAATCGGTATAGCCAATATTATTTTCAATAGGTGAGAAAGGCCAGTAAATGGCAGAAGCACCCGTAGCGGAAAGCAAGATGGGTGCGTTCACAACCGCGTTTCCATAATAGTCAGTCAATATACCGATTATAGTCAATATAGCCGGATTTCCAAATAAGGTAAAATCCCAGTATTGCGGACCCGCTAATAACAATTGTCCGGGTACAAAGAACATAATAGCTTCACCCTCATCTTCATTGATTCGGGCCATAACAGTATCGCCATTTGCACCAAATGTTAGGGCAGTGACATATCCCAGATCTCCAATTGCATCTGTAGAATAGATGATTGTTGTGAATGCTACTCCTGGATAATTATCTTCGTTTAGGTTTTGATTACCTGTAAAACTGACACCTTGTACAAATGCATCAATCATTGTATCGGGTGGTACCGGATCCATTGACCAGTAGACATAGGTACTATCAGAAACCGGGTTATAATTCACATCGTAAACCATTGCTGCAGCTTCCGTTTGATAAGCGCCCCCGCCGATTGGTGTTGTGGCTCCCGGATCATAATTTGGTTCAATATAATAGGGTGGACCAGTGGCAATGATGACAGGTACTTCTGTTGCTGATAATACTTCACCAGACTCTGTGGTAACTTCGGCGGTTATTCGAACAGGACCCGGCCCGGTGCCGCTATTAACAGATACACATGCTTCACCGGATTCTGTGTAGGAGGAATCTGAGATTCCTGCATTATTGATATTGGCACCAACTGGTATGTTTGGACCTAAAGTAAAAGTAACGTTTACCGGTTCATTTACAAGTATAGCATTTTCATCATACACGCGCGAACAGATTTGGGTAGATTCCAGGCCGCCTCCGCCAACAACCATGATTTCGCCTGGATAAGATGGTGGAATAGTTAAGTATGCAGGTGTTCCTGAATAAGTTGTATCTACAATAGTTATTTGAATTTCTTGAGTGACTTCTCCAAAGGATGGATGGATAAAACTTGCATTAATATCAGCGACACCAACATCTTCAGGATTACCTAAATCAGTAAAATTAACGTCTACCACCCCAGTTGAATCTGTAATTCCTACCGCATCTATAAATCCTTTTGTGGCATCGAAACCAATGTCAACAAATTTGACAGGATGACTAAGATTATTTAAAAGTCGAACAGTTATTGTTGCATTTGTTTGACCACCATCAAGATTAATTACATCCGTATCTGTATTTAAAATTAAATTATAGGGCCAGATTTGGACTATCGATGTATCGAACACCTCAAAACTTGTTGTAGAACTTATCTCAGTTTCATTTTCGACATGTTTTGCTGTCACAGAAACAGCGCCTTCTCCATATCCATCATAGGCTGCACTGTCTTCATCATAAAAATTTACTGTAGCCTTTCCATCATCATTTGTAGGGGTGGAAGAATTAATGGAAAATGAACCGACATTTGATGAAAACTCTATATTCTTTGCTTTTAATGGATTTCCAGTAGTGTCTGTTAATATTACATCAATCCGAGTATTCACATCGTTAATTGGTCCGGCAATATCCTCGCCTACTACAACTGTTGTTGATCCCTCAAGTGCATAGGGTTGAGTCGTAATCGTCATTACGAAATTTTCTAAACTTGATTCATCTTCTATCTCGGTCGGCACCCTGTCATCACAACTAAGTACTAGGAATATGACAGCTAATATTATTATTCCAAATCGTTTAAATTGATAGAAAGGACTATTTTTCATTTTTCTTTTCCTCAGTTTTTTTATCATCCGGTGTTTCTTCAGCTCCATTTTCATCAGTTTCTTCAGGAATATACAGTGAACGCTCAAGTTCAAGCATAATGGCTGATTTTGCTATACCAGCCATATCATCTGTGACAACGGATGGCGTAATTTGAATGATGAGATCCATTTTTTTCTCTAACACATCTTTACTTGTGAATATTTTTTCCCCAATCCAAGGAATCCTATGGAGGAGTGGAACCTTATAGATTGTATTTTTTCGATCCCTGCTGATTAAACCGCCGATAACGATGGTTCCCCCATCCTTTACTCTGATGACGCTGGATGAAGCCCTCCTTTTAACCCGCGGGATATTTTTGTCCGGACCAATGAATTCAAAAATTGAGGACACTTCAGGCTGAACTTTAACAGTGATATCACCGTCAGTATTTACAGATGGCAGAACATTTAACTTGATACCCACTTCTTCTTTTTGAACTTGTACCTGACCTCCAACACCTCCTGAACTTAAAATATAAGGTACAACATCAACCATCTCAATATAGGCTTCCCGGCCGTTCAACGTTACCAATTTGGAGTCGGCAAGTATTTCAGCATCATTATTTTTTAATAAAAAATCTAGCGTTACATCAAATGCTGTCATTTGCCGGCTGAAAGTTTTTGGATAAAGATTATCCTCACTTAAACGATTAAAAGGCATGTCGGAGGGTACTTCTGCAAAAGGCAACCCAGCGTATGTTTCAACCACACCCGTACCTTCAGTATTTGGATTTTGGGCTAATCCCGGGACCAAGCTTCCCGCTCCTTTTAAGTCACCGGGAATTACACCGGTTTCTGCGAATATATTGGTGTAATGCGCTAATTTTGACCAGTCAATTCCAAACTTTTCTTCTGCATCTGCGGCAACTTCGATTAATCGTACTTCCATGAGTATTTGAATAGTAGGAACATCAATCTTTTTTATTGAATCCTTTATATCACCTATTTTTTTAGGTGATGCATTGATTAACAGTTTATTCCCGGAAACATCCACCTGTATTTTATCTGTTAAATCCTGGAGTATTGTTTTAACCTCAGAAGCATTAGCATACTTTAATTCAATGACATGAGCTGTAATGCCAACTTCTTCAGCCAATTTTTTTGGTTCAGCGATTAAAAATGAATTTCCTACAACTTCGTATCCTAAACCTACAGCTCTGACAACAAGATTGATTGCTTCCTGGATCGGAACATCATCTAAATGGATTGAAATTTTATCCTGGCTGTTCACATTGGGATCGGTAACAATATTGTAGCCGCTTTCCTTTGCGAGAATCCTAAGGATACTTGGCAAATAAGCATCTTCTGCATGAATAGTAACAAAGGTAGGACTTTCCGCTTCCTTTGCGCTGATGGTTCCTGCATCTTGACAAATTGCTAAACTCATTAAAATAAGAACAGTGAATAGATAAGATTTCAAATTTTTCATAAATTGGTTTACTCCTTCAGTCACTTTCAATGATTATTTATTCTTCAACGGTCAGACCTGCAACGGGATAGGGTAATTCTTGACCATCCTTATAAATAATAACCTTTTCTTTATCAATCCATTTCACTACACCGCCTGCTATAGAATCGCCTACAACGACACTATAATTTTTATCTTTATAACTAATTCCTGCATATTGGGTTGACCCATCGATTATATGCGTTACACGCAACTTCCCACTTCTGCGATATCGTAATGATCTGCCATAAGCATCCGTCAGGTATAATACATTGGTTAAACGCATGGGTTCTCCTTCCAATGCAAATTGATAATTGGCTCGGTCGTTCAATCGCTCTTCCAAATAATCGATAACATTTTCTAATTCTTTGTCAGTTCCGTATTGTACATTTTCTGCCCGCTCTTTCGCACGATTCCATTTATTATTGATTGGGATAATTTTAACACCTGCAGTAACGATAGAAATAACTGACAGCACAATAAGAATGATCCAAATTGTTTGATTTCTGTTATTCATGATATAATTTTTGTTTTGGATTTTACCAGTGTCAATGTTGAAAGATTAATCTCTATGATTTGATCCAGGAGATCTTCTTCACTGACATTGCTTTTAATCCGCTCTATTCCATTTTTAATTCGAAATTCATTGATAGTCACCAATCTGGGGGAGCGTTCCAATTCTGCTAAAAATTTTCCAAGTTCATCAAAGGAGCACTTCAAAATAATTTCATAGGGTGCTGATACATAGTGTTTTTTTTCAATTAAGGGTTTCGGTTTAATGTTTAAGAGCGCAATTCCCTGTTCATTCATCATTTCCATAAGATTTTTTAAAAAGGGGAGACTTGCATTATCTGCCAGTGAATCAGCTTTAGAAAGAGCAAGGTTTTTATCAAAGAGGGTATAAACTTGATCAAGTTTGTTTGCAAGAATTTGAGCGCTGATAAGTTGTTCATTTAACTCAATTAGTTCATCTTCCAAATCTAACAACCTTTCTGGTTTATCAGAGATGAACCAGGATTTGTTCAACCAGAATAAGACTGTTAGAACAATCATTGTGACAGCAAGTAGTCCATTGCGTTTAGTCGTCATACCTTTTTTAAATCCTGTCCATTGGATTTTAATACTGCTTCCAATTCAAATTGAACAATTTCTTGCCCCCGTACCTTTTTTAATGATCCTTGCCGGAATTTAAATTCTGAGAAATTATTATTAATTTCGTGATCCTTCCTCAACTTGTTGATAAATTCATGCACAATTTCATATTCTTTTTGGTTTTCATATACAACGGCAATTCCTTCCAGGATCAATTTTTTCGACTTTTTATTAAACTGCATTCCAATCAATGCCATATCTTCGGGCGTCAATCTTCCGATGAGTTCAAAATTCCGTGCCCATAGCGTTCTTTTGCTTTCCATGTTTGAGAAAGAAATAATATCCTGTTTTGATAAATTTTTCCCTTTTGCCTGCAAATCGTGGATCTCTTCTTTAATATGAGCAATTTCAGTTTCTTTTTTTTGGATTAGTTTCAAATATCCGAAACCAACGAACCCTAAGAATATATTAGCCGACAAAAGGATAGCTGCTACCAAACCGAAAATACCCCAGCGAGTTTGTTCTTTTCTTCGAAGAGCTCGGGTTTCCGCACTTTCTGATTGATTAAGATTGATGATTATAAATTTTATCATTCTGATAAATATCCACGGATCGCCAAGCCGACAGCTACCGAAAATTGACTTTTGTTTGAAATATCCAAGTTGTCATGCTCTGTGATAGAATGAAATGGGTTTAAAACCATAGTTTCCAGATTCAATTTACTTTCAATTAATTCTGCCAAACCTTTAGTCTCAGCACCACCACCGCTGAGAAAAATTTTAATAAAATAGCTCTGGTTGGTTGTCTTAGCGTAGTATCGCAGGGATCTTCTTACATCTTCAATCAGATTGTCAAAAACGGTGCGGTCAGCAACTGTAATATTCCCAATTTCTGCACTTGACTCATCTTTAAAACATTCAACGCCATTTTTCATAATATCGTCCTGCGATTCCAAATAACCCTTATCAAGTTTTTCTGCAAGAGCTGTCACAAATTGATGACTTCCTATTGGAATATCTCTTGTGAAATAACGGTCTTTCCTACCCCACACCACGAGTGAACTTGACAATGAACCGATATCCAGTAAAACGACTGCACCATCTTCAGTGAGATCATGCCCAGATGTAAATGCATTGGTAAGTGCAATCGGATCAGCATCTATGATTCCTGGTTTTAAACCGATTTCCTTCAGCATATCAATATGGTTGGTCGAAACTCTTTTTGTGCATGCAACAAGTCCAATATCTATTTTATCCACTTCCTTGGGGTTTGGACCAAAAATCTGAAAATCGATGACAGCATCAGAGCCATCCATAGGTATGTGCTTTCTTGCTTCAAAGGTCATAGAGGAAACCAGCTCATCTGTGGGCATATCCATTGTGGTTATCTGCTTAACACTGATATTGGTACCGGAGATACTTGTGACAAGATTCCTGACTTTTTTAGGATTTATTTTCATTTCTTTCATAAGTTCCTGAACAGCCATTACTCGGTGGGGTTTTGTTATTTGGTCTGGGTCAAATGCTCTGTGCTGTTCAGGTACAAGCCGGATACCCGTTTTAACTATTCGGGTATCATGTTTATGTTTGTCAATGACAACACCTTTAACGAACTGCCGTCCAATGTCTAACCCAAGATACATTATTAGTTTGTTGAAGCCACCGTTTCCTTTGGAATTTCACCATAGGACTTAATCACGAGAATTGCATTACCGTCAACATCGGTACTGTTCGGGAAGAAAGGAGGGGGGCCAAAATCGCTGAAATTATAATCGTAGTGATAATTTTTATCATATCCAACTCCTGGGGATACATTGTATGGTCCGGGATTATTTCGTTTCATATAACCTCTTTTATTTTGAGATACAGAACCCCACAGTTTTACTTCTCCCCGTATATCGCTTTGAGAAGTAAACATCGTTGGAGGGTTTCTATAGGGACCGCGACCATCACCTTTTGACGATTCAGGAAAGGCAGTGTTTGGATTATGGAGATCTGAGCTGGATAATGAATTTTGCCAGTAATGAGATACAAATGAATCGTTCATGGCTAATAGTGCCGCATTGATAATGATATGAGATCCGCCTGCTTGTTGGTTCTTTGCACCGTTGGCTGAGGTGTTTGCAATAATGATATTAGCACCGGAAATGAGTCCTAAACGATTAGGGGTTCCATAAACTACTTCTCCTGTAAGAATATTGGAATCTTCATAAATGACATTATCTGTTAACCAGATATTGTCCCATACTCTATCGATGATTTGTAAATTATCGTGACGACGGTACTCAGTGAAGACATCTGTAATGATTGTAAATTTTCCATCTACCTCTCCTTTAACCCGCACTTGTCCACCTTTCACGTAAATAACTGCCAAGTCGGTGTAAAATGTAGTCGGAGGCATAATGTCAGGTATGCCACCAACAGGCTCGAAATCGAAGTGATGAAATCCACTTGATTCACACTTGTGAAAATTATCGTTGGGATGATTATGGTAATTAGTGAAATTGGAAAAAGGACTTGAATTATCAATTCCTCCTATATAAGCCAGAACCACTTCTTCATCTTGAACAAAGGGACTTTCAAAAAATTGGTTTTCTAAATCATTTTCCAAAATAAATTTTCCATCTACTATATCTGTCTCTGTAAGAACTCCCAATAATGCTTTATTTGAATCAGGATCTGCAGAAACAACAAAAACTGTGTCACCGATTCCATAATCATTCAAATCACTGAAAACATCCGTCCCTTCAATATCTTCAGAATCTACAAAAATTTCACTAGCAGCATAAAAATTGAAAGTTGAATCATAGCTTGCATCAAAAGCGATACTTCCAACATCCAACTGATCCACCCCTGTATCAATATCCCATCTGAATGTAAGGGGAGGAGGCCCGGATTCACCAACGGGGGGAATTAGGTATGTCCATTGAGAAACGGTAAATCCGCCGGTAACGAACTCAATCTCGGTCATTATGAGAGTGTCTTTACCTGTACTTCTCCACAGCAAATCATCAGCAGTAAAGACATAGTTGGCATTTTGTTTTGCTCTTTCAGCTGCGCCGTCGGGAGGATAATCTCTGACTTCAGCAGAGTCGTTAACAGACCCCCAGTTTTGGTCATTACAGCTGTTAAGGTTAATGCCGTTTGATGCTGATACATCTGCCTCACTTAAATCAGGGCATCCCCACTGACTCATGGTTAGTTGACCATTTGTATGAACAATACCTTCCAAAATATCATTTTGGCCAAAGGTTACAGTCCCATCAGTGTAAGGTCCTCCACCCGGTTCTTCAGAATCAGTAAAATACATAAATCTGGAAAAATCTTCTGCCACAAAATTGGCTTCTGCCATTCTTTCTATTGTAACCTTTTTTCCTAATGTGTTATAAAACTCACTTACCCCAGTTCCATGAGCATGGAAAATGGTTCTACCATCAAAGGGATCAACATAAGTGGAACAAACAACATTTTTGTATTCTCCCATACCATTTACACTGACTCCTTCCTGAGCAAGAAGTCTGGATTCATCCACCAAACTTGGCAAAATTGGCAGAGCTTCGACATTAATACCTGTTTCAGCTAATAATAGTGCTTTATCTTCCTCAAAACGGTATTTATGAGATACAGAAGCAGACATAGCATACTTTAGGTAACCCACTGTTATAAACATACTGATCATGGTAAAAATGATTGCAGTTGGTGTTGCGGTACCTGTTGAAAATTTTCTCATCATCCTGCGAAGTTGTTATTTTGAGATTGAGTTAAATAATTATTCGGCATAAATACAGACTTGTGGAAATGAATCACTTCTTTAAGGGTTCCACCGGGTGAATTTTTTGTTTCAACCCCAATATCCAAATAAATATCCCATGATGATGATGCAAACCGTGCCAGATTGGGCCTGATAGCATTCGCCTGTTTAATTTGAAATTTATTTAATGTAATTAATCTTTGGTTCTGATCCCTGAATCTTCCCTTTGTTGGAAATTTTAGATTACCGTTAAGGGGATTTTTATTATCAAATAAAATACCCTCTCCTTTATTTGCAGTGACAGTTAAATTGGTTGGTGTTCCATTTAAATCAAATTTTGTCAGCCGGAGTCTGGAAAACCCATTCACTTCATCTTTCCGGATAAACCTTGCAAGACTGATTTCTTTTGTTATATCTCTCATAACGCTATTTCCATAATGGTGGACATCTCGGAGGACTGAATCATCCTGATAGTGGTACATGACAGTTCTAAGACTTATCCCTAAACCTATGGTGATAATACCCAGAACAACAATTGTTGTCACCATTTCAATAATAGTAACACCAGATGACCAACGGATTGACTTTTTCATATTCATTTTGGGAACTCCATCATAACCATTTCTATGTCTTCACGATTAACCGCTTTTCGTGACGGCGTAGAGAAATCTTCCCATTTAATCCATGCTTTCAGAAGGTACCTGTCAATGTTGCTGGATGAATCAGTTTGTACGAGGGCAAGAGGATTGTAATAGATTGTTGCCGTCAGTTTTGTAGTTTCAAATTGATTGCCAAAAAGATAAACCGTTTTACCCTGAAGGTCACCCGCCCTTTCTGTTACAGACAAATTACCATCTGCGATTCTTCCTTTCATGGTTTCCACAAAACTCAATAGTTCCTGGGCTGCCCGTTCCTTCACGGCAATTGCCCGCAATTCACCCCGCGCATGGGTGGCACCCACAACCATCGCATAAGCTGCAATGCTCACAATCAATACGCCCACGAGGACTTCGATAAATGAGAAACCCTGTTGATAACGTTTTTTCATAGGTTTAAAGAATATTACTCCCGAATAATTTTGGGTTGTCTGCAATTTGAGCTGCAGCCGACCGTTCTATCTTCCCTTGGGAAACAAGTCTCTGCAGATCTTGATCTAAGGTTTGCATTCCTTCCACACCACCCGCCTGCATCACAGAAGTGATCTGATAAATTCTATCTTCACGGATCAAATTTCTGATGGCAGTGGTGGCCATCATTATTTCTAGTGCCGGGACCCGTCCTTTTTTGTCCTTGGTTTGCAACAATTTTTGAGCAATCACTGCTTCTAAACTTTCTGACATCATTGAACGAATCTGACCTTTTTGACTTGCAGGGAAAATATCGATAATTCTGTCAACTGCCTTTACAGCGCTGCTCGTATGTAATGTAGAAAGGACAAGGTGTCCCGTTTCTGCTGCTGTTAATGCAAGTGAAATTGTTTCAAGATCACGCATTTCACCAACTAAAATGATATCCGGATCTTCCCGAAGAGCAGCCCTAAGAGCATTGGCGAAACTTTGGGTGGACGCACCCAGTTCTCTTTGATTTATCATACACTGGTTTGTATAGTGAAAATATTCAACTGGATCTTCTATTGTGATGATATGTCCCGACCGGTTCTGATTCATATGGTCAACCATGGCTGCCAAGGTTGTGCTTTTACCTGATCCGGTTGGACCTGTAAGAAGGACCAATCCACGATCTAGCATAGAAAGATTTTCTAATATGGGAGGTAAACCCAATTCATCAAAACCTTTCGGTATTTCAGGAATTGCGCGGAAAACGGCTGCAATCCCTCGAATTTGATGAAAAAAGTTTACTCGAAACCTTCCTTTTCCATCCAGTTGTGAACTGAAATCGATTTCTTTAATATCTCTAAAATTTTGAATCTGATCATCATTCATTACTTGGGGAAGAATAGATTCCATGTCACCATCAGAAGTCATATCCATATTCAACGGTTTCATGACTCCGTTAATACGAACCATGGGAATTGATCCAACGCTCAGATGGAGGTCAGATGCACCCGATTCTAAAGCATAAGCCAGTAGTTTAGTTATCTCCATTTCTAATCTTTTTCTGTTGTACCGTAACCCCTATATCTGCCTGCTTCCCTGTCAAATTCCACAACTTTTCCTTCACCACCATCCATATCACCAGTGCTTGTAGCAATGATTTTTCCACCTTGATTATCCAGTTGCAGTTCGAATGCCCATTTGCGCTTTGTGGATCTGTCAACCTCAAGTTGACCCGCTTGTTCCAATTCTTCAACATCTGTAGGCCAGACCCCATATGTCTGGTAATACATTTTTCCTGCGTTGTCAATATTCCCGATTACAGATTTGGCTTCTGACGCTCTCGCGCTCTCTACGTATTTTACATACGTTGGTACAGCAATCGCTGCCAAGATAGCGACGATGACGACGACAACCATGATTTCAATCATGGTAAAACCGTTTGACAATTTTTTGTCTGTTTGATTCATAAACAAATTCTCCTAATTGAGTCTATTAATGGTTAAAAATTATCGAGCTTCCATTCGATAATAATTCAAATATTTTCAGAAAACTGAATGTATACTGTAAAATTGCGTCAGGATACACTTATCCCGCAATCGTACAACGACCGACTGACGGTACCAACTTACAAAAAAAAGAAGTGTCTTCAATGAATAAATCAATTGACAGTGTCACCCGGTTGAATACTCCAGTTTAGGTAAAATTCTTACATTTTTTAGTAAAGTGTACCGGTGTTCTCCATTCCGTTTTGCTCCCATTTTAAGATAGAATTCCTCTGCATTCGGGTCTGAAATAATTTCAAAAGATTCATATCCCATATTTCTGATTCTATCCACGGCATGTTTAAAAAGAATTGTCCCAATCTTTTTTTTTATAAAATCTGGGTGTACCCACAAATGTTCAAGCTCACATTGGTTTTTCGAAAGTGTTATTCCATAAAATCCGATAGCATTATTCGATGATTCGGCTAAGAAAACGTCATTTTCATTGATAAAATTTTTATCAATAGTGAGATCCTTTTTCATTGCTTCCATCCAGTATTCAGGGTATGACCAGTTTTGTTTGGATTCAAAAGCGATTTTGGTAAGAATTTCAGCATCACTTTCCACTGCTCTTCTGATATGCATTTTCATTTTTCAGTTTTCGTAATCAATATCTGCTGCACTTGTTGAAAATTTTCTGACTATATCGCAGGCAGATTTCAGCATATTTTGTTTCATTGTATGAATTTTTATCGTTAAATCCTTTCGATACTTTTGTTTTTCGTTTGAAGAAGGTAGCACTTTCTGATTAAATAGATTTACGGTAATTTGAATATAATCGTTTCCTTGAAAGATTTTATATTGAACCATTAGATTAATGAATTTTATCCCCACAACTGATCTTGGCGGTTCCGGCGAATCTATTTATTTTCTCCACGCAAACGGTTTTCCGCCAAAAATTTATTCACCGCTTTTGGAAAAATTAACGAGCGATTTCCACGTGAAGACACCTTTGCTGCGCCCATTGTGGGCTGATCCTCCGAAGGGAAAAATAAAGACCTGGGAGCCGTTTGTTGATGATTTCATATCCATTATTGAAAATGAAAGGGGAAATGCATATGCTGCCGGACATTCATTCGGTGGAACGGTTATTCTCCTTGCCGCTATACGCAGACCTGATTTGTTTAGTAAAATTATTTTGCTCGATCCGGTATTATTATCCAGGAAGTTGATTCTACCCTGGAAATTTCTCTCTTTCCTCGGACTCGCCAAATATGTCCACCCACTGGCAAAAATAACACGCAATAAAAGACGGACTTTTGACAACACTAACACCATGTTTGGGCACTATAGAAAAAAGGAAATATTCAAACTGTTGGACGACAATTCTCTACAGGCTTTTGTTGAGGGTTCCGTTAAGGAGGCGGAAAATGGTACGGTAGAACTTATTTATTCCCCTGAATGGGAAGCCAGAATTTATCTTTCCGTGATGCACAATGATTTTGAGATTTGGCGAGGATTGAAAGATTTTCAGGTTTCATGTTTGGCGTTGGTAGCAGAAGAAACAGATTCATTCGTAAAAAGTAGTCAGATAAGATTTCAGGAGTTATTACCAAAAGCCCGGTTTCATGTTCTTCCCGGGACAACTCACCTTTTTCCATTGGAACAGCCGAATAAGGTGGCACAAGCCATGAAAGTTTTTCTATTAAATGGCTAATAATTTGAATAATGAAAGGGCATCCCTTGTGGGAATGACCAAAGAGGAGTTGAGGCAATTGTGCCAAAATTTCAGTGAACCGGAGTACCGGGGCGATCAGATTTTCCACTGGATTTATGTGCAAAGGGTGAGAGAAATAAAGGAGATGGATAATCTGCCAAATAAATTCAGAAACAATCTGGAAGAACAATTCAGAATACCCGCTTTGGAAACAACTGAAGTAAAATCACTTCAAAATGGTGATACATCCAAATTCCTGTTTCAGCTTTTTACAAGAGAGAAGATTGAATCTGTTCTGATGAAGGAAGGTCAGCGGACCACTGTTTGCTTATCTACGCAGGTGGGATGCGCTCTTGGGTGTACATTCTGCGCCACAGCCAAAATGGGATTCCAGAAGAATCTATCTGTCGGAGAAATTGTTGACCAATATTTGACCCTTCAGAATTTCAGTGAGAGACGGATTTCCAACGCTGTTTTCATGGGTATGGGAGAACCATTCATGAATTACAAGAGTGTCATGTCTGCCTCGAAATTGTTGAATCATCGGGATGGGATTCAATTAAGCGCGAGAAAAATCACCATATCCACTGTTGGAATCATTCCTAAAATTATCCAATTTGCCAATGAAGGATTTAAGTTCAAGCTGGCAATCAGTTTGAATGGAACAACACAAAAAAACAGGACTGCAATTATGCCTATTGCCCAAAAATACAGTCTAAATGAATTGATTGATGCAGCTAAATATTATTACAAAAAATCCAATTCATTTGTCACATTCGAATATGTTTTGATGGAAAATGAAACCGATTCAAAAGAAGACGCAGAAAGATTAATTGACTTGCTTCAAGGATTACCATGCAAGGTGAATTTTATTCCCTACAATTCGTTTGATGATTCTTACAGCCGTCCCGATGAGAATCGAATGAACCTGTTTTTGAATGCATTGAGAAAGGCGCCTTTCATTGTGACAGTGAGGTGGAGCAAGGGAACGAATATTAATGCCGGTTGCGGGCAGCTGGCTGTAATGGAGGATTAGATAATTTTATTCGTCTGGAATGTTAATTTTGATGTCCAGCTTATCTTCAATGAGGGATATCATTTCAACTTCACTGGATAAAATCATTCCGTCGGCGTGGATCAATTCTGCCAGTTTTTGAGCGAGATTCCCCTGTAACTGTTCTTGACTGTAATGTTTTTTAAGCTGGTCACAGACAGTGATTAAATGGTTTTTTCGTTCGAAATCATTCTGTGAAATAATCAATTGACAGGCGCTTTGATAAATTCCCCGAGCTCTATCAGGTGTATGATCGGGAAATAATTTTGCAAGTGATTCTGCCCAGACTTCCTTTTCTTTCCAGTTAATTTGATTGTCAGCCAATTGCAGACACGAGAAGAGGTGAGTGATTAATTGAAGAGGTGTATATTCTTTGACAGATGTGTGGTGTTCCGGCATAATTTTAGTGGATCAAAGTTATATTTTGGCGGTGTAAACAGAAATAAAAATAATAATTTTCCTTATTAAGGAAATAAAATGATTGATTGAACATGGCAATAAGGATTTGTAAATTTTAAAAAATATTTTAAAAGACTTAGATGAAATGAAAAATAAAACATTTGCCATATTAACAGATATACATGGGAATCTTGCTTCCCTAAAAGTAGCGCTTGAATGTATTGAGAAAAGGAATGTTGATCAGATTATTAATCTTGGGGATTCGTTATCCTTGGGACCAGCCCCCAAAGAAATATTAAAAATTCTGATGGAATTGAAAAATTGTATTTTTGTACGGGGGAATCATGATCGCTATCTTTTGGAGCATCTGTGGGAACATGAATCGCCTTCATTGGAGGGGATGAGCCCTGATGACCCCGTCTGCCAGGGAATTGTTCAGCATGAAAGATGGACATTCGATCAAATCGGTCAGGAAGGTATAGACTTCATCAAAAAAATGGCTATATCTCATCGTGAGAAAGTGAATACAACTTTGGTTGAATTTTCCCATGCGTGGTATGAGCGCGATGATCAAGTGCCGACTTTGGAAGAAGCAATCACCTGGCGGAATCATGTGAAAATGAGATATCCGGAAATCAAACTTTTTCTTTTTATCCATGGACATACGCACTTGCCGAAAGTTGAAGAAAACGGCAATATCAAAGTACTCTGTCAGGGAAGCACCGGTCTTCCATTTGATAAATTGAAAAAAGGCGCAATTGGATATTTAACGGTAGGTGATGAATATAACTGGGAAGTGGAACGATTTGATTATGACTGCCAGGCAACCATTGATCTTCTTGAAGAAAGAAAACCTCCATTCTATCGAAATCTTCAGAATACTGTGAAGTACGCGGAAATTCGAAACGAAATTATTTAGTCTTCATTCACTTTTTCCCACACAGTAATTTCCACCATGAAATATTTTGATTATTGCGCAACTACGCCTTTAGACCCGGAAGTCTGCAGATTTATAGATGAAATAAATAATAAATCGTTCGGCAATCCTTCCAGTATTCACCGGTTCGGGCAGAATGCCAAAAGTATCATTGAAATTTCCAGAAGGCAATTGGCAAATGCGATTGGATGTAAACCACAGGAAATCATTTTTACCGGTAGCGGAACGGAAGCGAATAATATTGTGCTCTGGAATCTGGTTCAATCTGAAAAAAAGCACGTTGTTATATCTGAAATTGAACACCCTTCAATTTCTGATACTCTTAAAAAATTATCCGAATTTGGAGTAACATGTACTGCTGTGGGCGTTGAAACAGAGGGGAGAATAAATCCGGATGAAATTACCGAAGCGATTCAAGATGATACAGGACTTGTGTCTGTTATGGCAGCGAATAATGAAATCGGAACTATCCAACCATTAGAAAAGATCGGGCAGATTTGTGAAGAAAAACAAATTCCTTTTCACTCAGATGCGGTACAGGCATTGGGAAAAATATCCGTTGATATTCGTGAAATGAAAGTGACAACACTAAGTTTTTCGGCTCACAAATTATACGGTCCCAAAGGTGTTGGAGCTCTTTTCGTTTTAGATCAACACGCCATGTTTCCGCTTGTTGTGGGTGGTGGTCAGGAACAGGGGCTGAGGGCAGGTACCGAAAATATAAGCGGCATCGGCGGTTTCGGACTTGCTGTTGAAATCGCAGAAAAAAAGATAGAAAAAGAGGCGGTGAGACTCAATGGGTTGAAAAATGATTTTTTATCTGATTTAAAATCAAAATCCATTGATTATACAATAAATGGTCATCAGGAATTTTGTCTGCCGGGCGTTATCAGCATAACATTCCCCGGTATATCATCCGATGATCTATTAATGAATCTTGACTGTGAAGGATTTGCCGTATCCGGCGGTTCCGCCTGTGCTTCGGGAACTCCAAAGCCGTCAAAAGTGTTATCTGAAATTGGTCTATCTGATGAGCAAAATAAGCAAACGCTGCGAATATCATTCGGACGATTTACATCTGAAAAAGATGTAAAAGAATTAGGCGAAATCATTACTGAAAAAGTAGATTTTCTTCTAGAAAAGAGACACAAAGAAAAATCGATAGCATGAATAAGAAAAAAGTACTTGTCGCCATGTCCGGCGGAGTTGACAGCTCTGTTGCAATGTTAAAAATTGTTGAAGCCGGGTACGAAGCCATTGGCGTTACCATGAAATTATGGGAATACAGAAGTTTTGATAACACCCCCGTTAATGATACTTACTGCTGTTCATTGGATGCTATCAATAACGCCAAACTTGTCTGCAGTAAACTTGGGGTTCCCCATTATACTCTCGATTTCCAAAAGCATTTCAAAACAAAAGTCATTGATTATTTCGTTGATGAATACAAGTCTGGTCGAACGCCCAATCCATGCATCAGGTGTAATTCGGATGTGAGGTGGACTTCATTATTGGAAAAAGCGGATATGCTTGACGCCTATTGGATTGCCACCGGTCATTATGCGAAAATTGATCACAGAAATGGCGGAACAACCATCAGAAAAGCAACTGATCCAAACAAGGATCAATCTTATGTGCTGTGGGCTGTCAGTCCTGAAGAATTGAAACGCACCTTGTTTCCTTTGGGTGACATGAATAAGCAGGAAGTGAGGAAGATTGCATCAGATGCAGGCTTGGTAACAGCAGATATTTCTGATAGTCAGGAGTTATGCTTTGTTCCCGATAACGATTACAGAAAATTACTTCACAGTTCAAACGGAAACGGTTCGGGAAAGGGTACCTTTAAAAATCAGGAAGGGAATGAGCTGGGTGAACATAAGGGAATCACCTATTATACTGTTGGACAGAGACGCGGGCTTGGGCTCTCTTATAAGGAACCTCTTTATGTGAGAAGTATTGAAGCCAAGGGTAACACTATAACCGTTGCGCCGAAGCGGAACATGTTTTTTTCATCCTGTATTTTGACAAATATAAATTGGCTGAGTGACCCAGAGGCAAAGGGGAATAAAGAAATCTCTGTTTTAATCCGGTACCATCACAGTGGAGTTAATTGTAAGATTACAGAATTAGTTGATGGTAAATTGAAAGTAGAATTTGACACACCTCAGTTTGCGGTTGCTCCCGGACAGTCCGCTGTTTTTTATGATGGAGATAAACTTCTCGGTGGCGGCATAATAGAAACCGGTGAACATGTTGAAAAGTGAATGAAGGTCATTTGTGTAACCAGTCAGATGTTATGGGACAAAAAGAGCTAAAATAATAA
>CEQE01144448.1_pt1 | contig 29400 bp, 22 predicted proteins | sample 356201 | NCBI WGS metagenome assembly CEQE01 (sample SAMEA2619970, study PRJEB7988) | marine metagenome | biome: marine biome (ENVO:00000447); feature: mesopelagic zone (ENVO:00000213) & marine oxygen minimum zone (ENVO:01000065); material: "saline water (ENVO:00002010), including plankton...
TATGGCTTGCAGGTTACTGGGGGAGCAGACTTCCCCGGCAGCCAGCAGTTCTTTACCGGCCAGCGTAGTAATAGGGTATCTGCTGACTATGTCCTGCATTTCGTATGGCCCACCGCGCAGAGAGGCGCGCAGTTGTTTGTGGATGGACTATTTGGACGGTAAAGCTTGGCTCTGTCAAATACCATCCGATTTCCTGTGTCTCGTGTTGAAGGCAAAGCGTGGTCGTACTTGGCGTATAGTAACTACAAAACCCCTTTCATGTGGATCCGTATCAAGTCCTGGATTGCTGGGGGCCCTGCTCCATGCTCAGTATACAACCCCGGTTCTGGTGGTGCTCGTGATTCTGGCAGATGACTTATCGGTGAGTCAGATTTAGCATCTACGTGTGTCAGATCTGCTTGATGGTACCGGGGTTTTCTATACAGGCGATGATCGTGCTGGCGCCGGTAAGAAGATATACTTCTATCCCACACCTACTATGTAATGCAGTCTGAATGGACGAGAGAACCAGGCACACATATCTCAAAGCCATGGGTATACAACTGTGGTCCGCCAGAGTGGTGTTGCCAAATTCCAAGCCGGGACCTCAGCGTAGACTGATTGAACCTACTCGAGATGTCGACGACCGCAATTCCATGCGCAAGTCGGATGAAACTGCCGTCAGAGCAAAAGCTGGTATTGCAGGTGTGCCGTCGGGAAAGGCGGATACTGTATCGAATGGCGACAACAGGCCGCCACCAGCCGTAATGGCGGGTGCCACTCCTTTTCAACTATGCCTGTTTCATAGCGAACCGGGTAACTGTGTGATCTGCGAGGTGCCGGTACAGCTCTCGGAACTAGATGCAGGACGCCGCAGGCTCGTCGAGGATATCTGCAGGGCCTTGGGATCTGAGACGAACAAGAACACAGTCGTATATCAGCAGTGGCCCATGGTAAGGAACCGGAATGTGACTCAGAGTGATACAGATGCGCAGGTGGTCATCCAGGAGAAACTGGATAAGCGGATCCGTGCCGGTGCCACCAAAGTTGTGATCATGGGAGAGGTAGCTGCCCGTTATCTGCCAGTGGAATCACGAACGCTGAAATATCGCGAGAATCGAACTGCGGACAATACAGTCGTGGCGGCTGTGACCGTCGGAATCGACGAACTGTTGCAGGATCCGATTCAGAAGCGGGATTTGTGGGGCAAGCTGGAATCACTGCTGCAGACTGATCAGGCAGATGGTCAGCGTTGAAACGGAACTGATCTTCAGGGAGATGACCCTGGATGATCTGTCCATCGTGGTGATGAACGACAAACTGTCCTATACGCATCCGTGGAGCAAAGGCATCTTCACAGACTGCCTGCAGGCCGGCAATGATTGCTGGGTTGTGGCGCGGGACAAGGAACTCATCGGCCACAGCGTCCTGTCTGTAGTCGAGGGAGAGTGTCATCTGCTCAATGTATGCATCATCCCGGATTACCAGGATGGCGGATTGGGTCGACGTCTGGTTGAGCATATGCTGGACCGTGCGAAGCAACTGTCAGCCAGAACTGTATTTCTTGAGGTGAGACCATCCACGCCAGCCGCATACCATCTGTATACCTCCATGGGATTCAATGAGGTGGGTACGCGAAAGGACTACTATCCGGCCAAGTCAGGCAGAGAGGATGCGATCATCATGGCCAAAGAGCTTCGACTGCATGGTTACTAAATCTGCCCTCAATGAGATCGCACCCTTTAAGACCAAGGATGGATCCACCATCAGAGAAATGATGCATCCGAGGGTGCATGGCAACGTCAATCAGAGCCTGGCGCAAGCTGTTGTGGCAGTTGCTGAAAGAACGATCTGCCATTACCACAAGGTGACGGAAGAGCTTTATTATGTTCAACAGGGAGATGGCGTCATAACCCTGGATCGTGTCAAACATGAAATTTCGGCCGGGGATACGGTGCTGATCGGACCCGGCGTGATCCACTGCGTAGAAAACAGCGGCGAGACCGATCTCAAAATCCTATGCTGCTGCGCTCCCGCCTATTCGCACGACGACACCTATTGCACCGAGTAGTATGCGAGTTCCGCCACCCCGGTCCTCCCCTAAGGAACAGTCTCATAGGTTTGGTACCAGTAGGTCCGAACCGACATGTTGCCGAAATCCAGATCGGCTACAGGTGTCTCAGGCCCGATGAGGATGATCGGATCTGAACCCTCAGGTATAAGAGCAATTGGCTCGGGTGCAATCGACCCGGTAGCCAAGGCGGTGCCACGATCAGCCTTATCCCAATCTCCGTCATTGTCGAGATCCATGGTGGGCGTTGCGTTGGAAACGGAAACCACGTAACTTCTGGCTGTACCGATGGCGGCCGAACATCCCGTGTTGGAAGTACTGTTTGGCTCGTACGTGGTGAAGATGATCTGGTTGTTGACAGTCAGGCTTTTGGCCAGCACCTTCTCCCCGGAGTTTTCCAGCCTGATGTACCACCCTGACGAGTTCTCAAAGTTCTGAATCTCAACATTCAAATCCGCTTGCGATAGCGCCTGTCCCTCGGCTCCCAGGAGGTTGTCGGTTGCGTCATATAGCTCCGCTTCGGTTGCCACCGCGTATGCTGCAGGAGCAGAGTAGATATCGGTGCTGTGGAAGCTGTAGAAGCGATCGTCGACAACTTCATCCAGCGGGTGAGCCTGCCAGCCCGATCCGATCGCAACGTTTAGCGTCTGCGTGCCATCGTCACTGAAGATGGATACGTCCGGGGCATGAAAGAAACGTCGGTTACTTGCAGCATCGATCCCACCGATCCTGCCGATGACGCCCGCTGTTGCCAGCGTGCTCGCCTGATTGGCTCCGCTGAACAGATCGAATCTCCACAGTTGACCACCCATGTCCCCAACATACATTTGGTCCGGATAGCCATCCAGATTTATGTCGAGTACCTTGACATCCGATGCGATGCTGTAGGTCATATCAGCCAGATTCTCCGTGAAAGCGTTACTGTTGCCCGCAGACCAGAGCAGGTCCGGTGAACCATCGTTGTTGCCGCCGTTAGCGCTCGCATCCGAACCGGCACGAACCATATAGACAGCATTTCCATAGGCGTCCGGTGTTCTCGTGACGGCACTATCCTGACCGTCGTGGTAGCCGCCACCGAATATCAGGACCTCCTCGGTATCGTTGCCGATCACTATCTTGGTCTTGACTGGTGTAGACCAGGTCTGCCCCAACATTTCGAAATCGTCAGCAGCAATACCGCCTTTGATAGTCCAAAGGATCTTTGGATTGTTTCTGTCTGTCACATCCAAGGCGTAGTAATTGCGGCCCCCCCGTCTCATGCCGAAATACAGATAGACATGGTCGCCGTCGCCCGGCTCGATCTGACTATCACCATCCACATCCTTGATCCAGGCCACGACGGTACCATCCAGGCCATAGGGGTGGCTTGCCGAACCGGCGTTCTGATAGAACGTATCGAGGTTGGCGAGCAACTCCTCCGGAATGAATGAGAAGACCTCAGTGCCTGTTGCTGGATCGATTCCATGCAGGAATCCTTCATTGGTCGTAAAGTAAAGGGTGATGTCCGGCGCCGCAGCGGTGCCTCCGTAGGTCACAAGAATGGGTTTCGAGTGTAGAGGGTCGCCCAGTTGCCCGCGTTCATCGGTGGTCGAACCGTCCGAGTCTGCATCCTTGATGTCCACCCCGCGCGTCCAGTTCATGAGGTCGATGCGATACTGGTCAGACTCATCCTCGATGCCAAGCAGGGTCTTGCTTACAGCGGCGTTACTGGCATCGAATTTATTGGCAATGTCCGACAACACAGTTGAGGAGGAGGCGGAGTAGTATGTGTACATTTTGCGTGCTGCTGCGGCCGGCAGGTTTGCTGCGGCTCCGCCGACGGCCACTTGATTACCATCGATGGTGGTGGACCAGAAGCTGCTTGCAGTAGATTTGAAGAAGCCGCTGCTGGGATCGATTGCCGGAACACTATTCCTGTCCGTGATTGCAGGTGGGTCGCCAGATATTTGGTAACGCTTGAGATTGCCCAGCCACTTAGGATCATCGTCAGGTTTGAATAGGGAAAAGTACAACTCGTTTCGGTGCGTCAGCCGATTAAACTGATTGACGGAGGCACCCGGCGAGACGAACGTGGTGTCGGTCTTCAGTATCTCCTTGATGATGCTTTCAAACGTAGCGGTAAGCTCGGTGGAAGTCGATGCCTCGAAGAAGGAGCCGCCGCCGTTCAGTGCAATTTCCTTGATGAAATCTCCGCTGAAATTGAACCCAATCGTATAGGTGGTGATGTTCTCGATCTCACCGCCCGTTATCTGATCGTTTTCGTAAAGGTACTTGGCGAGTTCCTGACCGCAGGCCGCGGCGCCTGTTTCCTGACAAGTCGCGACGGAGGCCATGGTCTTCACCTTGGTCTCAGACTGGTTGACGCTTGGACTGCCGTCGGTGAGCAGTACGACGTAGTTTCGCTGGCAACTTCCCATCGTTGAATCGATCGGCGACCGGTACACCCCTCCTGTGATGGATTCACTGACGCAGGCCAGTGCGCTGAGATTGTCATCCGTGCAGCCTGCGGGTTGATTGATACTACCGGCGGAGAGCGCGTTTGCATGGGAAACGCGGGTGTGCTCGCGCCTGCTGGTTGAGCCGCCGCCGCGTTGCATGCCATAGTCAACCGGGTCGCCGCGGTAATACAGGGCACTTTCATAGAGCGTATCGACGATCGGCGTGCCACTCTTATACTGGAGGTCGTCCACTATTTCGATCAGGCGACTCCTCACGGTCTTCTCTACCGAAGCACCGCCCGTGCCCTGAACTCGAATCACCAGGCGCGGGGCTTCACCGGCGCTGCCGTCGTACGCTTCGGCAACGCGCTTGCCGGTGCCGCTCATGATGAAGGAGAGAGAATTGCCGGTCGCCCATCCTGGCCGATTGACGATCTCCTGCACGATGCTGCTTAGATCCGGCGTCTGTTCTTTGGCCTGCAACAGATCCCACGAGCTGACGTTCCAGGTGATCCCCGTTGTGGTCGTGCTACGGTTGCTGATATCGTTGTTGGCCGTTGTAAAGGTACTGGAGTCGTCCACATCGTGTCCCTTGAAAGTTACGGAGGTAAACTGCGATGTGGTCTCATCAACTGCAAACTCGATGTATGCATCGACGATTGTGGATCCCTGCACAACCTGGACGTTCTGGAACCTGACGCCAACCTTCTGATCAACGCCATCGTTGACGAGTTCCAGGTCGGAACTGCTGAGTGACATGGCCCCCGTTGTAGCTTCCTCGGCATCGTCACTGCCTGACTTCACGCGGGAGGAGACCTCCTTGTTGATACAGCCACCAGGACTCGCCGGCACGGAATCGGGATCGAACGTAACTCGAAGATAGGGTGCCTGGGAAGGATCGGATTCATAGGATTTTGCCAGGCGTAGTCCTGTACCCTCCAACTTGAAGGCCATGGATTGGCCACCACACCAGCCATTTCTGTCGACAACTTCCTGTACCAGCGCGGCAAGATTCGGTGTCAGATGCGCTTCATCCACTGTGGTGAAAGCCGGCACACTTGGCCAGGAAACCATCGCCGTGGTATAGACTCGGTTGCTGACATCGAAGTCGGTGCCGACGAATGTGGCGCTGTGGTCCACGTCTTCGGCGTTGATGTTTAGAGACGTCGGCGTGCTGCCGGCGCCAAACGCGGCAAACTGGATGCTGGCGCTCTGTACTGTTGCCCCCTGTGGAATATCGACGCCGTTAAAACGCACTCCTATGATCTGGTTGTCAGTACTAGCGCCGCCACCTCCCGTTGAGTAACTGATCCTCAAAAGAGGCGCATTGGTGGGTTCGCCCTCGAAGGTTTCCACGGTGCGCACGCCATTGCCACTGATGCGCTCGAAGATCAGCACCATGGAATTGTTGTTGGACCAACCGCCGCGGTTGACGATTTCCTGAATGACATTTGTGATATCGGGCGTGTAGAACTTGGCCCCGACCGCAGGGCTGTCGGCGCTATTTACCCAGTCGACATAGGCGCTGGTGCGTGAACGAGAACTTACGTTCAATGGGTTGTTCTGGAATCCCAGTGCATTATCCGTTGCCTGACCGGTTATCTTGATATTAATGTCGCTGTTACCGCTCTTGACTTCATCGATCTCGAATTCGACATCCGCCGCCGTGATGGTGGCTCCCTGGGGCACGTTTACGCTATTGAATCTCAGTCCGATGGTCTGGTCGCCGTTGCCACCGTCTCTTACGAATTCCAGATCACTGCTGTCCATGTAGAGGGAGCCCGCTTGGAGTTGCTCCACATCATCGGATCCGTTGTCTATCCTCGTAGCGATAGCAGCGGCGCCGCCACTGGTTAGTTCCACCAGGGTCAGATTGCCCGCGTTTAGGGTCACGGCACCGCCGTTGCCGATGCTGGCTTGTTCAGCATCGTCTGTGCCCTGGGCGACCCTGACAGCGATGTCTCCCGCCTCTGCCGCAGACGAAACGACCCCGTCTATTGGACTGATGGGGTATAGCACCGGCCCGCCGGGATTGCTGAAGCGCATCAACCCCACATTGATGTTGTTGGAGTTGTTGAGGATATTGCGCAAAGCTTCCTTCATGCGGTCAAGTCGGGTGACGCCCAGACCGTCTGTGGATGTCATGGAGGAGGAGGTATCCAGGATGAAGAGCACGTTTGGCGAGACGACGCCTGCTGAACTGGAAGAGCCGCCGAAGAATATCTCGGTGTCATCTGCATAGACCGAACCTACAAACAGGCTTAGATAAACATAGATGGATATTAATGCTGCATTACGTCTTAGCATGGCTCTGATCCTCCATGTGAAAACAAGGGGGGGAAGCTAACCGCTGGGGGCGATCTTGTATAAGCCCTGAGTCGTTTCAGATTGAATGTTTATGGAACCCACTGTGCCGTTGCCAACGATCTCAAATCTGTAAGCTCCAAACATGCCTGACTCGAGCCCCAGAGAGAATCCGCTGGCATTGCCCGTTCCCATATGCCTTATTTCGGCACTGCTACTGATGTTCGGGTCGTTTAGATCGACATTTAGGACCGGCCAGTTTCCCGGTGATGAATTGACCGCCTGCTGCAGCAGGGAATCGTCATCCACGGCGGCATTGATGGCACTTTCAGATGCCTGAAATGCCATGTTCTCGGCTTGAGTATTCAGCGCCATAGTCTGCTCCAGGGAAGTCACGCTGATCGAGGAGGTCGCCATGACAGTGATCACAAGGAGGATGATCAGTGCTGCAAACAGGGCTGCACCGTTCTGTCGCGTTGCGTTTACGTGTGATCTGTTCATATCCTACTTCCGATTGCGCAGTTTTTCTGTGCTGACAAACACTCTCTTTAAGGTCTCATCCACAGCGTAGGTCACGTTGGCACCCACGGTTCCAGCGGGATGAATCGTGTCGCCGGGTAACGTATAGGACCGGTCATCTACAGCATCGAGGGCGCCGCTGGTGCTCTGCACCATCACGCCAAAGCGGATGCTCTTGACGTCACTCATATTGAGAGATGCCGTCGAAGCGGGCACGTAGCGCACGGTGCCATTGGCGAGTTCTTCACCGTAGAGAAGCTGCAGATTGGATACACCCTCGATCAGTTCGGATTTGACACCATTCGCATCTCGCTGATAGAGCGCATAGATGGGATTACCGTAGATATTGTCCCGTCCGGTATAGGCGATATAGAAGGTACTGGAATAGTATTCCATGACGGATGCATCCACGCTGTACGCCTTGCTTAACTTGTTGGTCGTGTTGGCGCTGCTGGCGTGGGCAATAGTGACGTTGCCCCCGCCTGACGAGACACTGGTAGCACGGAAGACGTCGACGGTCTCGCAGTCGGTGATGATCAGAATGTCGTTGGCCTGGAAGTTCGCTGGATTGGATGCCAGTTGCACATTGGCATTGTCCGTGGCCATATTTCCCGTCAGGCCGATCTTCCGATCGGAGGCGCGCTGAATCGTGATGACATCGCTGCCCTCGATGGCGATGCCGTTCAGATCGGCAATATCCGCACCGATCGCCGGAGACCACCCCAAGGAAGTAATCTCGTAGCCGCGCAGGGCGGACTGAGTGACGTTAAGTGCCGGTGGATCGTCGGCGATGACGTTGGCGGTGATCGTATCGGGATCAATACAGCCCTGATAGCCGATTAAGCGGAATTCCTTCTGCAGAAAGTCGATCGAAAAACGTCCATTTTCCTGCACTCTGGCGATCGCGGCATCCAAACGGAATGTCCTGGAGACGTCTGTAAAGACTCGTGCCAGTCCGGCGATCAATATGCCGCTGATACCGAGAGCCACCATAATCTCGATCAGGGAGTAGCCGTTCTTGTGATGGGAAGTCATCATCACAGCCTCAGGTGTAACTTGTAGCTCTGTGCGGTGGAACTCACCAAAACCGATTCGGTCCAGTTCACCGTTATTGTGAAGTTGGTGCCATCCCCGATAACAGTTCCACTTGCTTCGGGCAGAGTCGGCCGGTAACCGGCGATGCCCAGCACATTGCTGAAATACTGAGCCCACTCCCTGTGATCCTGCAGGGCGAGCTGGCTGGCGTTGCATCCGGTAGTTATACAATTGGGGTCGACCGGCGCACCGATGGTGGAGATGGCGTTATAGGCGTTGGACGCGACGCCTGCCGGATTGGCCCGCATGCGACTGGCCATGTCCGAGGCGATGTAGCTTGCCTGGGTGGTGAAGTAGGCGGAGCGATTCCCCTTCAAGCTGGTAGCCTGCAGAGTGGCTGCACCCATAATCCCAATGATCGTGATAAACAGCGCCACCAATACCTCAATGAGGGAGAACCCACTGCTTCTGTTGTCGTCACGTTGCATAACGATTACCTTCATTCAATTCGCCATCGTCCTTTTAAGAAGGGCAATTCAACGCGTTGCCATTGACATCGATCCCCGGATTAACGCGAGCCTGACCGGAAATATTGATGCTGATTCCCCTCGCTGAACTTGCACCCCGCCCGTCACAGAGGACAAAGCTACCAGTCGAATCGACCCATCCGGTTGGGCGGAATTGCACGGAGTTGGCGCTGGTGAACAAAATAGCTCGCAGCGAATTCGATCCACTAAGTGATTTATATACCTTTAGAATCTCTTCGCCAGCATCCACCTGACGATCGGAATCATTATCCAGATAGACGATCCAGCCCTGCTCCCATTGACTGCTGTCACAGGTGCTGCCGTCAGTGCTGCCGCAAACCGTTACATACATGCGTTTGGTCACTGCCTGATTGCGCGCGTAGCGAAGAGAAGCGAGAAAGTCATTGCTCTGCGTAACGTGACGGTTCTCGCGCGTGAACTGTTGGAAGCTGGGAGCAGCCAGGCGCATGGTAATCACAATGACGGCCAGTACGACCAGCACTTCGATCAAAGTAAACCCACGCAGATATTTCTCGTTCATGAGCGCATCCAGCATAAAAAAGGTGAGAACGAATCCATAACTTCCCTGTGGAAACCTGAGTTACATCATAACGAATTTTGCCACTTTTACAGACACCTATGGACGGAAGGCCCGTAAAGAGGGATACGTGGACGGTCGCGATTATACGCAATGTGAATAAACCCCAAGGCCGTTAGAACATTGCCTGCAGTTATGCCGCTGGTGGCCACGGTCGCACATATCACTGGCAATGCGTACGCTGACCCGTATAATGCCGCTCTGTTTTTGACCAGCCACCGCACAAGCCAGCAAATCATGGGTATCTTCGAGGAAGTCGACAAGCGGCGTACGTTTGCCATCATCTCACATCCTGATGCGGGCAAAACCACCATCACCGAAAAGCTGCTGCTGCTCGGCAAGGCGATTCAGTTGGCGGGCACGGTCAAGGCGCGCAAATCGGACCGTTATGCTGCATCCGACTGGATGGAGATGGAGAAGCAAAGAGGCATTTCGGTTACCACCTCCGTGATGCAGTTTCCCTATGCCGGGAAAGTCGTCAATCTGCTGGACACGCCCGGCCATGAAGATTTTTCCGAAGACACCTACCGCACCTTAACTGCGGTCGACTCTGTGTTGATGGTTCTGGACGGATCCAAGGGTGTGGAGCAGAGAACCATAAAGCTCATGGAGGTGTGTAGGCTGCGTACGACACCGATCTTCTCGTTCGTAAACAAGCTGGACCGTGAGACTCGCGAACCGGTTGAGTTGCTCGATGAAATAGAGGAGGTCCTGAAGATCAAGTGCGCGCCGATCACCTGGCCAATCGGTACGGGTTCCGGATTCAAGGGCCTTTACCACATTGGCCGTGACGAGATTCATCTGTACAAGCAAGGCAGTCGGATCATCGAACGTTTACGCAGCGATGCGGTGAAAGCGGAGTTGGGAGACTTAGCAGATGAATTGTACGAGGAGATCGACCTGGTTCGGGGTGCCAGCCACCCATTCGATCTCAACGAGTACCTCGACGGTGAACTGACACCGGTCTACTTCGGCACGGCGCTCGGCAACTTTGGTGTAAGGGAGATGCTGGATGGATTTGTCGAGTCTGCGCCAGCGCCTCAGGGCAGAGACGCGAACAGCATAGCCGTTAAATCTACCGATGATGGCTTTTCAGGGTTTGTGTTCAAAATCCAGGCTAACATGGATCCAAAACATAGAGACCGCATCGCCTTCCTGCGCATTTGCTCGGGTCGCTATGAGAAAGGGATGAAGATGAAGCACGTGCGGCTCGGTAAGGATGTTAGAGTCAGTGATGCAGTTACCTTCCTGGCTGGCGAGAGATCACAGGCTGAGGAGGCCTGGTCCGGAGACATAATCGGTTTGCACAATCACGGCACCATTCAGATTGGAGATACATTCACTGCTGGGAAGGACTTCAGATACCTTGGCATTCCCCACTTTGCCCCCGAGCTGTTTCAGAAGGTGCGACTAAGGGACCCCCTCAAGAGCAAGCAGTTGCGAACAGGTTTAACTCAGTTGGCGGAAGAGGGAGCGGTACAGGTGTTCTTTCCGATCAACAGGAATGATCTGATCCTGGGTGCGGTTGGCGTCTTGCAGTTTGATGTGGTCACCTTCAGGCTCAAGGATGAGTACAAGGTTGACTGCTCATATGAAGTCGCCAACATCAGTATGGCGCGCTGGGTCGAATGCGACGACAAGGCGATGCTAGAGCAATTCAAGCGCAAGACTGAACAGAATCTGGCCCTTGACGGTGGTGGGCATCTTACCTATCTCGCTCCCACCAGGGTCAATCTCGACCTCACTGAAGAAAGGTGGCCCGACATAACATTCAGATCGACCAGGGAGCACTAGCCTGGTTGCCCAGGTGGTGGGTGACACGGGGCCCCGGGTGATTGTGATTTCGAATACATCGAGAGAGTTGGAGCGACGCTATGGAGTCGTTTCACACCATGTCATCATATGGATTTGCCAGATTTAGAGTGATCTCTTGGTCCAGCCCGGGGATTGTGATCTTTTCTGCCGTAATGCCCAGTTCCTCTCCTTCGACAACACCCTCGCCAAAATGGTAGATAGGTGATGTCTGACCGGCAATGGTGCATCTGTCGTACTCTCTGATTTTGCCACCGACCGATTCCTGCAACATGGCATGCGTGCGCATGGCTTCCTTACCATACTTCTTCTCAAGCATCTTACTTGTGATGTGTGGTGCAAGCACGGTGGCTGTGGCGTTGTTGCCACCAAATCCCTTGGCATTGATGAAGACGGCATCGATATCGGTCGGTGCGACCTCCAAATGGTCCAGCAGATAATTTGCGTGGGAGGCATGCACGTCCTCTGCAATCTGCTCTACGGTTTTGATGCCCGGTATCAGACCATATTGCCACGTACCCAAGGTTGCGATTAGCTGATCCCCGGATGCGGAGGCGAGGGAGTGGCCGAGGTAAGCCTTGACGGCCGCAACAGGCCAGTTGTCCAACTGAAACTGCTTCGCCATCTCGTTGATGATGTGGGACTCGGTCACCCTGTTTTGAGGAGTCCCCGTACCGTGCGCGTGAAAGTAGGTGTTGTTCTTGAGTGCTTTCTCACCGATGATCGATCTAGCGATGGCAATTGACTTTGCGACGGTTACGTAATTTCCGATGCCGGGGCCCGGAATCGACTTCTTGAAACCGTCAGCATTGATAAACACATCTGCGATTGAACCATAGATCGTAGCCCCCATCTCAACCGCCAATTCATCGTCGAACAGGATAAAGAACTGAGCTGATTCAGAAAGGGTAAACCCACAGTTTTCTGCAAAGGGCCGACAGGCTCTTCGATAGTCAGCTTCGCCATTGGAGAGGCCATCGAGCTTTCTAAGGGCTTCATCTTCAGCAAGGGCCCCCATGGTTCGATAGCCCTCGAGCACCTCCGGTGTCAGTGGCGCTTCGCTGGTTCCTACCAGGACTGCTCGATATTTACCTGAGCGAATATCTTCAACCCCCTGTCTGAGATTGTACAAGAACGTGGCACATGCACCGACGTTAGCTCCGGTTGTGCCGACGCTTCCCAGAATGTATGCGTTGATAAAATCAGCGGTCATCTCTGCCAATCCCAGAGCGCAGTTCTTGGAACTGACCCGTTTACCAACCAGCGATGCCTGCAGCATTCCACCGGAACCGTTGGTATCCAATTGGCCCATCGCGCTGCTTGCATAAACAGCGATTTGATCCGCGGGTACTTTCTGGCGAATGGTCTGCCAGTCAATGCCAAGCGACTGGATGGCATCGGATGCGCCATACACGGTTAGTTGTAGTCCGCGAGGGTGGTTTCGAGATTGGTACAATCCTTCCGGATCAAAACCGGTAGGCAGTTGGCCGGCGGACTGCACCTGAGAAGTGCGATGATCCAGCAGCAGGATGTCCAGCGAGTCGTGAATCTCGACGCCAACGATGCCCTTGCCTGATTCGTCGCCATCGAAATTGGTCACCTGCCAATTAGCAGGCATGACGTCGGGCAATTGATTGCGCTTGAGCGTGAATGAAATGGGACCTTCATCAGTTGAACTCAGTTGTGCCATCTTGTGGCGTCGAATCGTATCGGGGTCGAACAGGTTCGTTTCGAGCTTTCTGATGAGCGAGTGATCCAGGATGTAGGCTTTCTGCTTGGCGCTGAGCTTACCACCGTCTGGGTCTTCACCCATCAGGGAAGCCAGGCTTAGGTAAGTTTCGTCGGCGTCTGCACGGCTGAGTCTGTCGATTACTAAGCGGCGGTAGCCGTGGTGTGCGGAACTGCGTCCCGCAGGACTGATGCCACCAAACCCGACAATCACTGGCAATCGCGACAAGGTTCTGGCTCCCTTTGTTTTTGTAATTGGTCAGTGTCCATCCAGTTGGAATCCCATGCCGGCATGAACGATTGTATGCGCATCGGCATTGTAACACAGCTATGAACCTGCAACGTTTCGATGCTGTCACGCACCGGGAGCGATCACTTGCGAAGCTCCTGATTGTCTCTGTCAAAACAGTGCTGGTTGTATGGGAACGTAACGTTCAACAAAAAGATATACGAACCGGCAAATTCAGTGATCTCACCTCGCTTGGATGAGTCCATTAACAACTCCACGATGGCGATCAGGAGCAGATAGCTAATGATGTGATAATTCCTCGGCATGGGAATCGCAAGGGAGTCAAGCCACTGAGTAAAAGGAGCGTGCTTTCGGTAGAGAGGCGTCATTACGAAGAGATACATCCAGAAACCAAGAGCCAGGCCGACTCCGAAGATCAGTCTGTTGAGTTTGATGCTGCGACCGTAGATTTCAAATCGGAGATTGTGGATACCCACTTCCTCCTGTGTGTTGTGCTCTGCGAAATAGGCCGGAGTTGTGAATCCAAGTATGCGTTGACCCCAGGACAGTTCCTCTCCTGCGCCGAAGAGGCAGAGGAGCGCAAGGAAACACACCATAAAGCGAAAGCGAGGTCTGCGCACGCGCCAAAGCAGGAACAATCTTCGTATACAGACAGCCAAGGCGATCAGTAGTGCAACGACGGTAGCCCACTCCAGCAAACCATCTTCAGTGGTGTACCGGTTTCGGAAGTACTCGGGATCGGAAGACGACAGGTATACCCCAAGTAATACGACAGCAAACACCACTGCCAGCACCGCTTTCTCGGTTGTATTCATGCCACTAATCAAGGGTTGCCCTCTGCGAAATCTGCCTGGCGAGATGGCGCAGCAGGATGCTTACTCCATAGATAAATGCCAGCGGGTCGATAAGATAGTCCCACAGGTTGTTCGAGTCCAGAAGACCATAGCTGTAGGCCAACAGGCCCGCCAGCAGACAGGTTACGATCAGGAGAAACTCCTTGTAGAGCGCGATCAACAGAAGTGCCGATAGCAACGCTCCAAGGAGTGCCGGGTAGTAACCCCACTGGTATGGGTCGAAGCTGCTAAAGCCAAGCGACATGGGGTAGAGGATGAGCCCGCCACCGACCAGTAGAGAACCCGCAACCACTCTCTCGGTTTTACTGACAACGGCATGGCCCACCAAGCCTGCATAGCAGCCGGCCATCAGCATAACGGTCGTTGTAAGGCTCAAATCGGCCACAATGCCACGCAGGTAGCCACCAATCGTGAACTGACTGAAATTCACGAGACTCAACGCGATTGTTAGCATGAGCAGTACGCTCCTGCCGGGGAAGCTAACCACTACACGTTCTGTGAGTTTCAGTAACGGTAAAGTAACCAGCAGAGCACAAGCCAGTAGTGGGATCAACGTAGCTAGAAACTGCATCGTCATTTCACGTCAACTTTGTTGGCTTGTTCATCCAACCATGCTCGATTGAACAGCGCGTGCTTGATCCGCTCTTTGTTCCACGTATACAGCAAGTGAATGATTCCATCCGCTGACTGCAATAACCACGGATAAGAGTACTCGTACTGGTGCGATTGCGCCTCCGGCTCCGCCTGCTCCAGTGCAACCATGACATTCCAGTCGTGCCCCTGATTCCTGGAAACAGCCAGGGTCAGATCTTCACGCCCATCGTCACTGTTGTTGAATGCCATCAGAAGGTCGCCACCAACGAGTTTGATCACGCTCACCGCCGAGTTGGGATTGGGCAGAGCGCTCTTCTCTGGTGAACTCCAGCTCTTGCCGCCGTCGCCGCTGCTGATGAAGAGGACTCTGCGCGGAGACTCCCCTGCGTAACGCATGAATCCGGATGCACGAAGATCGTCGATGGGAATGATCACCGGCTGCAGTGAATGGGTGCCTCGGGACAATCGAATCTTGTCAGTTGGGTTACCTTCCTCATCCAGTCGTAGCAGTTCGCCGAATTTGCCGATGAACTCATGATACACAGGCAAGCCGACGCTGCCGTCCTGGTAACTAAGAGCGGGGCCCTTCACCAACGTGCTTATATTAAAGAAAGGTGATGTGACCAGTCGTCGTGTCGGCTGCCAGGACTCACCTAAATCGTTGGAAATCATCAGATTGATCGAACTGCCTGCCCATCCGCCAACTGACACGCTGACATAGAATAACCACAGTTGCGTATCGGTAGGCTTGTAGACGACAGGATTTCCCAGTTTGCGGACGTATCTGTGCAGCTCGCGTTGGGCGGTCATACGATCTACCACTATTTCAGGTTCTGACCAGGCGACTGCAGCAGCATCGAATTCGGACGAATAGATAGCAACGTCCTGGGCGCCTTCCCTTGTTCCGCCATACCAAAATGCCCGCAGGATTGCATCGCTGACGGCCACCGCGGTTACACTGTGGACTGCCGTTGTTTCACCGTGACTGACGAACTGGCTACTGTAATGAGCTTCGGTCGGCACTTGCTGAGCTTCGGTCGACACGTGTTGAGCTTCTGTGGATACCTGCTCGATCGTGTGCTGGCTGAAGGAGGCCCCTTGCTCACGTGGCATGGAGCGCCAGAAAAGAACGAGCACCACGACAGTGAGAAACAGAAACACCAATCGTTGCGACAGTGTCAGGTGCGATTGTTGCCTTGTGAATAGCTGCAAGTTACTAAAGCTGATGTGAGAGAACTATCATGTCGGTATGGATGTCCTGTAGCCAAAGTCGCTGATCTGCAACAGAAATACCTGCCGTTCTGAGGCGGTATTCTAGCAGCCTTTTGAAGTTGAACTGAACCCGTATAGAGAAACCGATGAAGTGTATCCAACGAGGGAATCTTTACCTTTGAATGTACTCTAAGAGAGCGCCGCTGCAGTAAACATGCGCGTTTGCTACAATGCACACAAGCTCGGGAGCACTGCTAAAGAGAAGGAACGATGACGGTAATCAAGCAAGACGATCTCATTCAAAGCGTGCAGGATGCGCTGCAGTACATCTCCTACTATCATCCCGTAGATTTCATCCGGGCAGTCCACGAAGCTTATGAGCGGGAAGAGTCTGCACCTGCCAAGGATGCCATGGCTCAAATCCTGATCAACTCCAGAATGTGTGCCGAAGGCAAGCGTCCCATCTGCCAGGATACCGGTATCGTGACCATCTTTGTGACTGTAGGGATGGACGTTAGTTGGCAGGCATCCCTGCCACTGGAAGAGATGATCAACGAAGGTGTTCGCAGGGCCTTTCAGTATCCCGACAACATACTGCGTGCTTCCGTGTTGTCCGATCCGGCGGGCGCCCGGGCCAATACCAAAGACAATACACCTGCGGTCATTCACGTGGATCTGGTAGCCGGTGACCGGGTTGCCATACAGGTTGCCGCCAAAGGTGGTGGGTCGGAAGCGAAGTCGAAATTCGTCATGCTGAATCCGGCTGACAGTATCGTCGACTGGGTGATAAAGACGGTGCCATCGATGGGGGCTGGTTGGTGTCCGCCCGGCCTGCTGGGGATCGGTATCGGCGGCACATCGGAAAAGGCCATGCTGCTTGCCAAGAAAGCGCTGATGCAACCCATCGACATTCATTTGCTGCAGCAGCGTGGTCCCTCTAATAACCTCGAAGAGCTTCGTTTGGAGATCTTTGAGAAGGTCAATGCGCTGGGGATCGGCGCCCAGGGTCTGGGTGGCTTGACCACGGTGCTGGATGTAAAGGTACTGGACTATCCCACCCATGCAGCGAACTTGCCGGTTGCCATGATTCCCAACTGCGCAGCGACGCGGCACATCCACTTTGAACTGGACGGCTCCGGTCCGGCGGATCTGCAGCCGCCAAAGCTGGAAGAGTGGCCCACCATTGCCTGGGACGCGGCGAGCGGAGCCAGACGCGTCAACCTGGACACAGTGACCCGCCAAGACGTCAAGACGTGGCAGCCGGGAGAGACCTTGCTCATATCCGGTAAGATGCTGACTGGAAGGGATGCGGCTCACAAGAGGATCAGAGACATGTTTGCACGGGGAGAAGAACTTCCCGACGGCGTGGATCTGACCGACCGGTTCATCTATTACGTAGGCCCGGTTGAGCCGGTTGGCGATGAAGTCGTTGGTCCGGCAGGTCCCACCACGGCGACGAGAATGGACGGCTTCACTGAATTGATGCTGGCGCAAACGGGTCTGCTCGGCATGGTGGGAAAGGCCGAACGAGGGCCGATTGCCATCGACGCAATCAAGAAATTCGGGGCTGTTTACCTGATGGCGGTGGGCGGTGCAGCGTACTTGGTTTCGAAGTCGATACGCCGATCGCGGGTGGTCGCCTTTGAGGATCTGGGTATGGAAGCAATTCACGAGTTTGAAGTTGAGGACATGCCGGTTTTGGTGGCGGTCGATTCAAAGGGCGAGTCCGTTCACCAGACGGGTCCGAAGTTGTGGCGATCGAAGATCGGTAAGATTCCCCTTGGGCAGGATTGACAATCTGGTCGGGGTTCGGCTGCGCGTTGAGATCCACTGGAAATCCGTATAATTTTCAAATAGTTGAATAGGAATTCCAATTGCAGATCGACGCTTTAGAGAGTACATTGTCACCCTCTTTACCGGCAACGAACGGTAGTTCAATCTGACAACCTTTGCTGCGAGAAAACGACTCGCTCACGATGTGTAGTATCTCCGCGTGCAACGGGAGAGGATAGGTTCGGGTTACAAAATATGGGTCAAAAACCGACTTCCGGCGACCAGTTGTATTTGACAGCGGAAAGTCTATCGCAGGACTTTTCCCTATTCCCTAGAAAGGAACGCACCTCGTTTCTGCAGGGAATTCTCGATGAGCGTCAGATCGAGATTGAATTGGAACGGCTCAAGAATCTGGACGTGGATTCCTACATAGAGTCAACCATACAGCCCGTGGAGGAGAGCAACCGACCCGGTTCCAGAGCCATCATCAAGGCGCTCAACGAAGAGATCATAAAGGAGACTGACAACGGCCCCTTCTACGCCGTCGAATTGATGATGGACTTTGAGGGCACAAGGCGTGCAGTTGGCTTCATCACGCAGGATCGCGCTCACAACAACGGTGTGTGGATGCCGGAGCACCATGAAGCGGCAGCTCTGGCAGTGAGTGAATTTGCTATCAGATCCCTGCCAATCGTGACCTTCATGGATACGCCGGGCGCCGACGCCGGTGAGGCCGCCAACAAAGAAAATCAGGCGCACACCATATCCAGATTGATAGCTGAATTGTGCAATGTTGATGTTCCTACTGTAGGCGTCATCATCGGTCAGGGATATTCGGGTGGTGCAATACCGTTAGCTGCCAGCAACATCCTGCTATCACTTCGTAAGGGTGTGTTCAATACCATACAACCCAAGGGGCTGGCCAGCCTGGTGCAGAGGTACAACCTTTCCTGGCAGGAGTGTGCGAAATTCGTAGGTGTTTCACCCTATGAACTGTACAAGCAGGGGAATATCGACGGTATCGTCGACTATGAACCCGGCGAGGGAGACAAGCTGGAAAACCTACGCAATGTCATCACTTCCAGCATCCTGTCCATTGAACAAAGCGCCAAAGAATTTGTTGCCAACCATCCGGAGATTCTGGATCACTATCAGAGGAACATTGCCCGCTATCTGAATCTATCCAAATCTTTGGAGGCCGTGCACGCAAGTTCGACCCTCAAGCTGCGGGTATCGCCTACCGAATACCCCAACGTTTTTGGCGTGGCGTACCGTCATCTCAGGTACCTTGGTCTAAGAAAGAGAATTCGTTCGACTACCACTACCCGATATGGTCGCCTGTCTGTACAGGAAATCCCCCACGGTCAATTGGCTGAGCGGGCAGACAGAGAAAGACGAGCTGCGTTTCTCTCCTGGTTACAGGATCCGGACAAAGTCCTGTACGAAGATAGTCTCAATAAATCATGGCAGAACTACCAGGAGAAGAAGCTTGCGGTCGGTGAGGAACGTGGTCGAATCGCCCAGTTAATATTCGGTGAGCCGGAAAAAAACTACCAGGATGCAAAGAGCGATCTTTGCCTTTGCTATGGACTGCACCTTTACAACCGATGGAAAGGGGGTGCTCACGACAACTTCACCGCTTTGATTGACTACCTGAAGAACCACCAGGACACTCATTATCTGATCGAGCAAAGCGATATAAAAGATAGTGCCGGATTGCTGCAGGCATTGAAAGCTGCAGAGACCCCCTTTGCCCGTCATATAAAGGAGCAATTCAGTTACGAGGGAAAGAAGCTGTTTGACGCAAATTTCGTTGCCCAGAAGTCCGATACCTTCGTCACCAATAGACTGATATCAGAGCTCAATCTAATCTTGGGAGGTCCGTCGCTTCACGATGACGCTACCATCGTGGATCAAAACATCTCCGGCCATACCAGGGAACTACTCGAAAAGGCGAAAGCCGGAGGCCAAGCCATCCAAATGAACCGCAGGTTGTTGGAAGAATATCTGTGGTCCTACATTGAGCAAAAGCCGGGTTTCGATGCGGACACCAAAGCAGGAGAAACGACGGTACTCGATGTTGTGCTCGAAGAAGATATCAGGGATCACTTTATCGCGACCTGCAAGAATCTGCTCATTTTCGGAACCATCTACAACGAGCTGATCGATAACCTGGTTGTAGTCGCAAGGCAGGCTCACGAAACTAAGATACTGAAGAAGGAGTTTATCCAACAATTAGTTGGTGGCGCGATCCAAAAGGCTTTCGATGCACCTGTGTTTGAGCAGGAACAGGAGCCCGAGATTCTGAAAGGCTTTGCAGACTGGCTGGAAAACTTCGTTGCCTACTCACGAAGCGATTGGTTCCTAAAATCCGTAGAAGAGTGGAAACGGATCATCTACCCTGCCATGTCGGACACGTTGTTTGTTATCGTCAGCTTCTTTTTCGAGAAGCTCTTGCCAGAGTATTACAACTCGGAACGTAACGGTAAGGCGTATGAGGGCAGGGTCAATCCCATGCGCATAGGTCGCCGCAAAGACTTTTGGAATCGCCTGACCATCGCGTACTGCGACTTGCTCTTTCAGGAAATCCTCGCCGAGGAAAAGGGCAAACGCAAGACAACCCCCAAGGCGTTTATCGATCATTACTTTACCGATTTTGACGAACACAATAGCACCCTGATGACTGCAGATCCGGTGGCGTTCCCGACGCTGCGACCGGCCATTGAGAGTGCCCTCGATAGGGAGATAACTCCGTGCGGGATCATCACCGGCATCGGTAGCTTTAACGCCGGCGAGAAGAGGAAGGGGCACCGTGTGGGGGTGGTCCTCACCAACCTGGAATTCCAAGCCGGCTGTATCGACATGGCTGGCTGCGAGAAGATCTGTAAATTGCTGGTGGAGTGTTCCGTGCAGCGCTTACCAATCGTCTGTTTTATCTCGTCAGGCGGCATGCAGACTAAAGAGGGTGCCAGCGTTCTGTTCGCGATGCCGGTGCTGAACGATCGCATTACCCGGTTTATCAGGGATTACGATCTGCCCATCATCATGTTCGGATTCGGCGACTGTACGGGTGGCGCTCAGGCCAGTTTTGTCACCCACCCACTGGTCCAGACCTATTACTTTTCGGGCACCACCATGGGATTTGCCGGGCGTCAGGTGGTGGAATCAAACTTGCCCAGCACCGCCATGCTTTCCAATTACCTTTCCGTCACAGAAGGCGCAATGCAGGGCCTCGTCCAGCATCCGTTTGCCGAAACGCTGGATAACGATTTGAGTAAGGTTGATCCCGACATACCGTTGCCGACAGAGACGGTAACAGAAGTAGTAGAGCGGATCATGCAGGGGGCCTTTACACCTTTGAGCCCACAGAACAAGAAGAAGAAATCGGTCGAAAGCGATCTGGTTAAGCCGATAAGCAAGACGTTAATCCATGCCCGGGGATGTACAGCGGTGAAGTTGGTCGGCAAGGCCCAGGAGATTGGCGTGCAAGTAGTGCTGGTTCAGTCCGACCCGGATATGGACTCGGTGGCAGTTGATATGGTGACTGCTAACGGCAAGGACAGGGTGATCTGCATTGGCGGCAATACGTCCGATGAGAGTTATCTAAACGCGCTGAGTGTCCTCAGAATAGCTGAAGATGAAAAGGTCGACTCACTACACCCCGGAATCGGCTTTCTATCGGAAGATCCTAAATTTGCACGCCTTTGCAGAGACCACAGGATCAACTTTATCGGACCCAAGGTATCCAGTATGGAAACCATGGGCAACAAGTCCAATGCCATCAGCACAACCATGGGGATCGGCGTTCCCGTCGTGCCGGGTAGCCACGGAATCATCACCTCCTCGGAAGCGGCGGCGGAGATTGCTGATCAGGTAGGATATCCGGTAATGATAAAAGCCGTGCACGGCGGTGGTGGCAAGGGTATCCAGGTGGTTGAGAAACCTGAAGAGATGCACAGTCTGTTTCACCAGGTGACCACTGAAGCACGAAGTGCATTCGGCAATGGTGACATCTACATTGAGAAATTCATAACCTCGCTGCGTCACATCGAGGTGCAGATTCTGTGTGACACCCACGGGACTGCCAAGGTGTTGGGCCTCCGGGATTGCAGTGTACAGAGGGAAAACCAGAAGCTCATGGAGGAATCCGGCTCGACCATTCTCTCCGAAGAACTGAAGCAAGCCGTTTTCAGTCATGCTCAGAAGATAGCTGCCGCGGTCGACTATACGGGTGCCGGAACGGTGGAGTTCATCTACGACGTGCCGAACGAGTCGGTTTACTTTATGGAGATGAATACCAGATTACAGGTTGAACATCCGGTAACAGAGGTCGTCTCCGGAGTCGACATTGTAAAGGCGCAATTCGACATAGCTTGCGGAAAGTCCATTGATGATCTTGAGGTCAATGAGAATGGCTATGCACTGGAAGTAAGGGTGAATGCCGAAAAGGTGGAACTCGCCGCTGACGGCACGGTATCGTTCAAGCCGATGCCCGGCGAAATCACCGAGTGCATCTTGCCTGAGGAGCCACACGTCCAGTTGATCGCAAGCGTTGCTAAAGACAGAGCCGTCTCTCCGTTCTATGACAGCATGATCGTGCAGATCATCTCTTGGGGAACAGAACGAATCGATGCAATAAACAGGATGCGCGCTTATCTGGACAAGGTAACGATCAATGGGATCTGTACCAATATCAGTCTGATCCAACGGATTCTGGCCGACGAAGAGTTTATTAGCGGACGTTACGATACCGAGTTCCTACCACGATTCATCAGTCGCATAGATGCGCGTGAGCTGATCAAAGAGATAATGGAAGCATCCGGCACCGTCGATAAAGGCGTGGATATAGCTTCCCTGCAGATCGAGGGAAGCAGTGAGCTCAAGGTGGTCTCTCCCTCGACCGGCCTATTCTATATTACGGCGTCACCGTCGGAACCTGAGTATGTATCGGTGGGTGACGTGGTCGACACGACCCAGCGGATCTGTCTGCTTGAAGCGATGAAGATCTTCTCACCCATATCCTTGCAGAGTTTCGTAAATGATGGTGTAGAGATCTATCCTTCCGATCAGAAGTATGAGATCACCCGAATAAACCATTCCAATGGTCAACAGGTCAACGAAGGCGATCTGCTCTTTGTCATCAAACCAGTGGCATAATCAACTCATAGATCCCCTTTCCTATGTAGAAGACTCCGATCACCATGATCACATACTGTCCAACGGTACGAAATTGATCATCGGATATCCGCTCCAGCACCAGTTTCCCAAGTGAGTTACCGGCGATTGCTGCAAGAACTACAAGGGGATATACGTAGATGGGAATGTCGACAGCCATTGATATGAAGAATGCGTAATAGAGCAGCTTGATGATGTGACCCAACGTCTGGGTTATGGCCTTCGTGCCCAATATCTCGAATCTGGTCAGGCGACTCTTGTTGTAGAAGATATCAAGGATCGGACCGGAAGCCCCAGCCAACAGTTGTGCCATGGTGACCACAAATCCACATATCAACGCGATGGGCTTGCGCTCCATGTCGAGCTCGATGGATTCAGGCAGACGGATGGCAAGAAAGGGGAAGCAGCCGATCAGAATGAAGAGCAGTCCCTTGCTTGGCACAAATGCAAAGACTGCAAAGATAGCCACACAGATTGCGGCGCCAGTCGCGTAGGGATACAGCACTGACCAGCGGATATGGTTGCGATACAGCCATATCCTGGAACCGTTTGATGCCGTTTGCGTTACGCCGTGCAGTACCATCGCCGCCGGTACGGACAGAAACAGCCCGAAAATGCCCATCAGTATCATTCCGCCCGCCATACTCAGTACGCCGGAAATCAGACTGGTGATGAGGGCGGCGGCGATCAGTGCTAGATACATTCAAGCACCGGACCACAACGTGTACTTCAAGCGAGCACTCTCATCCGGCACCCGGGTTGTATATCCCGGGGATGCCAGATGATGAACTTGGAAAAGGGGTCGGACAACTAGCCCGCTGCTGCGTCGTCGTCTTCTTCGTCCGGATCGATGGGCGTCAAAGAAAGATCACCCATGGTAGGTCCGAGTGGGTTGGGAGCTTCTTCCTTTTTCGGCTCCGCGGGTTTGGGTGCGGCTTTTGCCTCCGCTTTCTTGGCGCTCGACTGATCGGCCTCGCTCTTGCGTTTCTTGGCGGCCGGGTTTTCGTCCAGGGTGATTTTGAGACGTAGGTTGTTCTTGGAGTCGGCATTCTTAAGTGCCTCTTCCAGACTGATCTTGCCTTCCTTATATAACTTGTAGAGGGCCATATCGAAAGTCTGCATACCGGAATCGCCGGATTTCTCCATCAGTTCTTTCAGCGAATGCACGTCACCCTTGCTGATCAGATCTGCCGCTCTCGGTGTTCCGAGCAGAATTTCAATGGCGGCGGCACGTTTGCCGTCAACGGTCGGAATCAAGCGCTGGGAGATGATACCTCTCATATTTGATGCCAGGTCCTTTAACAACTGTGCGTGACGCTCTTCCGGGAAGAAGTTGATGATACGGTCCATCGCCTGGTTGGCATTATTGGCGTGCAGGGTCGACAAGCACAGGTGACCCGTTTCGGCAAAGGCCATGGCATGTTCCATGGTCTCCTTGTGTCGAATCTCACCGATCAAAATGACATCTGGCGCCTGCCTTAAAGTGTTGGCGAGCGCGTCCTCGTAGGTAAGGGTATCGGTACCCACTTCCCGTTGATTGACGATGCAGCCTTGATGAGGGTGAGTAAATTCGACCGGATCCTCAATGGTGATGATGTGACCTTTAGAATTCTTATTACGGTAATCGATCAGTGCCGCCAGGGAAGTAGACTTTCCCGAGCCGGTACCACCGACGAAGAGTATGATCCCCAGTTTCTGCATGATCAGTTTCGGCAGCACGGTTGGCAAGCCCAGATCCTTATAATTGGGCAAAGATTCACCGATCAGGCGAATCACCATGGCAACTTCATTCCGTTGCTGGAATATGTTGACACGGTAGCGACCCAGTCCCTCTCTGGAGATGGCCATATTCATCTCCGGGCTGTGGGCAAACTCAGCCTTTTGATCTTCGTTCATGATCTCCTGGGCCATCTTTTCTACATCACCAGGCTTTAGGATGATGTCGTCCAGATGTTCCATGGTGCCGTGAAACTTGGCACTGCAGGGCGCACCGGTTGAAAAGTAAAGGTCTGATCCTTCCCTCTCGGACAATATCCGCAGACAATTTTCAAAATCCATAGCAACTCTCTCGGTTTTCAGGGCTAAGACTCTGTGGCTCTCACAGCGACCCGGTTGTGAGACGGTTAAAGGATAATACTGTCTCTGCGGATTATCTATAGGCAAGTGATCGTTGCACTGGCTTGGGCAGCTCTATGTACCCCTGCAGAGCTTGACTGCACGACGGTTCAGTACTCGATGGTGACCTCGTCATGCACAACCGTCAGATGATTGCCGGTGCTGCCGTTTGCCTCGGCGGCGCTGCCGTTTGCCTCGGTATAGCCGATCTGCTGGGCCTCGATATCGAAGGATTTTGCCACATCGACGATCTCGTTCACGTTGCGCTCTTCGCAGTAGATCTCCAAGCGATGACCCATATTGAATACCTGGTACATCTCCTTGGCTTCTGTGCCGGACGCAGCCTGAATCGCCTTGAATACCGGCGGTGTGGGATACAGGTTGTCCTTTACAAAATGGATGCCGCTGCCGAACTTCAGACATTTGGTTTGGGCACCCCCGGAGCAGTGCACGATACCCCTGACCGCAGCGCGGTTATTTGCCAGGATTGTATGGATAACCGGTGCATAGGTTCTGGTGGGACTGAGCAATGCTTCCCCCACCGTTAGATCGGACTCCGGCAGTGGGTCGCCGAGTGCATAGGGGCCGCAGTAAACCAGATCTGCCGTAACGTTGGCATCGAAAGATTCCGGATACTTGTCGGCATATTCGTGATGCAGCATGTCGTGCCGTGCACTGGTGAGGCCGTTACTGCCGATACCGCTGTTGAAAGCCGTCTCATAAGATCCCTTGCCGGTGGAGGCGAGTCCCACTATGGCGAGATCGGGCGCAATGAGATCGCCCGTGACGACGTCGGACTTCCTCATCACGGAGACTGCACAACTGTCCACCACCACGGTTCCGGTCAGGTCCCCAACGTCGGCAGTTTCCCCGCCGCCGCTGTAGATGTTGACACCGAACTGCCGCAACTCTGCAAGGAACTGCTCGCTGCCGTCGATCAAGGCGGCGATCACCTCACCGGGACAGTTGAGGGCATTTCGATTGATGGTGTTGGAGATCACGATGCGGCCGTCTACACCGATGCAGAGCAGATCGTCCAGGTTCATGACGATACTGTCCTGGGCAATACCGTGAAATACCGATACATCACCCGTCTCCTTGTAGTGCAGATACGCGATGATCGATTTGGTGCCGCTGCCATCGGCGTGTATGACATTGCATCTGTCGGGATCTCCACCGAGATAATCTTCCGTTATCTTGCAGAACGCGTTGGCGAAGATGCCGTCGTCCAGATTGTCCACCACCCGGTGAACTTCTCCCTTGTCTGCCGACACGCCCCTGGCCTGATAGCGACTGTTCGAGCGACTGTCTGCCACCACGTAGCCACTGCGGTCCTTCGCTTGCAGCAGTGCCCGGAATTCCAGCTGCCGGAGAGCTTTGGCTACGGTATTGGTGGCCAGATTATTCTCGCTGGCCAAAGCCCTGATGCTGGGCAGCTTGTCCCCCGCGGTCAGTTCACCGGTGTTTATCGCGAAGTGAATCTGATCGACGATCTGTTGGAAGACGGGCGTCTTGGAGGTGTCATCCAGATGCAATTTCATCAGTGAGTCCTGCCAGATCTGTATCACACTAATAATACAGATAATCCAGGATCCGGTGCAAGATCAGAAGGCGACCAGAGACGAAAATATTCCCATCGACCCCTTTCCACGCGGAGCAGATAGCCTATAATGCCGCTCTCTTTTTTTCCCTTCGAGAGGCCAGAATGCTCGCCATAGTCGATTATGATGCCGGTAATCTACGCAGCGTTCAGCGGGCATGTGCCAAGGTGGGCATGGCAGCCGAAATCGTTGCCGATCCGCGCCTGGTTGAGAGTGCGGAACGAATCATCTTTCCCGGAGTGGGGGCTGCTACGAGCGCAGTGGATACGTTGCGGGAGAGGGGTCTGGACGAGGCGCTGCTGTCGGCTTTTGAGCGTGGTACGCCCATATTGGGGATCTGCCTGGGTGCGCAGATCACACTTGAACACACCGAAGAGGATGACAGGGATTGTCTCGGTATGGTTGAGGGAGTATGCCGGCGATTTGAGCCGCAGGATCCCGCCATGAAAGTCCCCCACATGGGTTGGAACGGCGTTGAAATCACGCAACCCCATCCTCTGCTGGAAGGCGTTGAAGACGGTGACGAATTCTACTTCGTGCACTCCTACTTTCCCTGCCCCAGCAGCCAGGACAACATCTACGCTGTGACCGATTACGGCACCCGTTTTTGCTCGGCGTTGGGCAGACAGAATCTGTTTGCGACCCAGTTTCACCTGGAAAAGAGCGGTCGCTTTGGATTGTCTGTGTTGAGTCGATTCGCTCACTGGAACGGCTGTGTTGAAAACTGATGGACCGGGCAAGAGCTTAGGAGACAGCAGAGTATGTTGAGCAAGCGACTGATCGTCTGCCTGGACGTGCGCGAAGGAAAACTCGCTAAGAGCGTCAAGTTTGTCGATACCAGAGATATTGGCGATCCGGTAATCAAGGCGAGAGAGTATTACGAGGACGGCCTGGATGAACTGGTGTTCTACGACATCACCGCATCCAGCGACAAGCGCAACATCATGATTGACGTGGTGGAAGAGGTAGCCGCCCAGATATTCATTCCCTTTTCAGTTGGCGGTGGCATCAGAAGCGTGGACGACGCAACGCGACTTAGATTGGCTGGCGCTGAGAAGATTAACGTCAACTCGGCTGCCGTCAAGAGACCGGAGTTGATCGCTGAGTGCGCCCATGCCATCGGCAGTCAGAGTACCGTCTTGTCCATGGATATCAGGCGAGTGAAAGAGAGCCGGGAGTTTCCTAGCGGCTATGAGATCGTAATCGACGGTGGCAGGACGCCCATGGGGATCGATGCCCTCGTCTGGTCGCTTAAAGGAGAGGAACTGGGAGCCGGCGAAGTGGTTGTCAATTCCATCGATGCCGATGGCACGCGGGAGGGTTACGAGATCAATCTCACTCGCATGATAGCCAATGCGCTTTCTATTCCAGTGATCGCGTCCGGCGGAGCAGGTAAACCGGAACATCTCTATGAAGTGCTCACCGAAGGGGGGGCCGATGCGGCACTGGTCGCCTCGATGGTTCACTTCGGCGAGTACACTTGCAGGGAATTGAAGGAGTATCTGCACAACAGAGACGTAAAGGTGCGATTGCGTTACTAATGCTGAGCTAAACGTTACGCTAGTCGCGGGAAAGCACAGTAGTAACTTTGCACGACAGACGGGGCCAGAACATGACGAATTCCATGGACGCACGGCTTGAGGAACTAGAAACCAAAGTAACGTTTCAGGAAGATCTGCTAGTGAAATTGGATGACATGCTGGTGGTGCATCAGAAGGATATCAGCAGCATGAGAGACCGGCTGGAACTGCTCACCGGCCAACTGCAACAGCTGATGCGAACGCTGCCGGAGGAGCCGGAGTCGCCTCCGCCCCACTACTGAAGAGTGCCCAAGGCCCGAATATTCCATCCTGTGCGCACAAAGAAAAAGCCCGCATTAAACGGGCTTTTTCTTTATCGCTCCTGTTTACCGACTTCGTCACAGAACTATACTTCAGCCACATCCTCAGCTTGAAAGCCTTTCTCCGTTTCAGACAGCTCAAACTCGACGCGCGCGCCTTGTTTCAGAGTGCGGTAACCTTCCCCTCGGATAGAGCGGAAGTGTACAAATACATCCTCACCCTGTTCCCGTTCGATAAAACCGAAGCCTTTGGCATCATTGAACCATTTTACGGTCCCGGATTGTCGTTCAGACATCGTCTTCCTACCTCTTCTTTTTCTTCTGTCTTAGCATGCTCAATCGATGTTGCCACCGCTCGCATAAATCGCATTAAGACAGAATTAGCCAACTCTGTCCAAGTTTTTTTGAGCAATTTTGGTCAAAAAATGTGCAGATTCGCGCTTGGAATCCACCCAGGGCGGACCAAACATGCACCTGCATGTGGTATTGGCGTCAGTATTGCTGATCGAGGGCGGGCACGACGGGACTATGCGGACTGAGTGAGCCCTAAAGAGATTCGATGCGGCTCCGCTGATGCTGCAGTTTTTGCAGGGCCGAGCTGAGATCCAGCGCTTTGTCGCGCTCCTTCTGTACCACTTGGGCTGGTGCTCTGTCGACAAAACTGGGATTGCCCATCTTCGCTTCAGCACGGGACAGATCGCTGCGTTTACGCTCGATCTCCTTGTCCAACCTGACGATTTCCGCTTCCTTGTCGATCAGCCCTGCCATCGGCACCAGCACCTCCATCTCCCCAACCAGATGGGTTGCCGAAATTGGGAGTTTTTCAGTGGGATTCAGCCAGGTCAGGCTCGAAGGTCTGATAAGAAACTGCAGCAGAGGCTCGTTCTCCTGCAAACGTCGCTTATCCTCGCTGTCCCCGTTGGAGAAACAGACCGGAATCGGCTTGGCGGGGGAGATATCCATCTCACCGCGAAT